>BNJU01002087.1_pt1 | contig 47962 bp, 47 predicted proteins | sample 8539281 | NCBI WGS metagenome assembly BNJU01 (sample SAMD00202456, study PRJDB9452) | human saliva metagenome | isolation source: human saliva | place: Japan
ATTGAAGAATCCGAAAAGTAGTATTACATTTAATATATAGTGATGAAATAGATCGTAAAGAAAAATAATACCACATCAGATAGGGATTTTTTTGTCCCTGTATGATGTGGTATTTTATTTATATATGATTTATGGGAGGTCTTATGTTATGTCCTATAACCCCTATTTTAAAATAAAAGTAAGAATGGATACTGCTAGAGACAATATAGCAATGATGAGCATTACTTTTTCATAATTGTTCATAGCATCACCACCTTTCGGTGATGAGCCTAACTCACGTTGATGACTCTAGGTTCAGTATAAATAAGTGTCGACAATTTGTCGACACTTATTTAACCTTGTTTATGTTAATATGCTATAGAGTTATGTATACTTATAGATGATAAAAGCCTATAGTACGAAAAGTCGTACTATAGGCTTCTGTCATGTCTAATATCTTATCTTCTATATCCGCCGCATCCTCTAGTATTAGAATTTGGACCGCAATAGTTTTGGTTGTTATTGTTGCATGGTGCATAGTTAGCATTGTTATTGCAGTTGTATTGTGTGTTAGTATTGCAATTGTACTGAGAATTATTGCATACATAATCATAAGCAAATCCTGTGGACACTACAGCAGTCACGGCTAGGGTAGTCACGATGAGTATACGTTTAGTAAATTTCATAGTAATCATCTCCTATTTTTTATACTTATATTATACTACTATAAGTCAAATGAAATGTGATATTCTATACATATATACTATTTGAGAGAATTTATGTGAGAGGAAGATTTTTCCTAAAACTGTACGAGGTATGATTCTAACTGATTAGTATTTTGTGCAACAACTAATCTATAACACACTCTCAAGCGGGCTTGAGGCTAAGATGCCGAAAGAAATGGGTCATTTGATATTAAGAATACGAGGTAGGTAGCTTTTTGTTTAGTAGGAAGGAGAAACTATGCGGTATTATAAATTTTTATTATTATCAATATTTTTAGCTTTTAGTAGTTCCCCCGTATTAGCAACGGATGCATTTACTATGCAAGGATCATGGGTGTCTAAGAGTGGTAATTATTTACATGTAGATTCACATTATTTAGGTAAATCACATTATACTATTAAAGATATAAATCATATAAATGGAAAAACTTATATTAGAGTTTCTTTGATTGGTGGGCGATATATTAATCAAATTACTATAGCCGATGATAATCCTAATTATATGATTATTGAAAACGAATCTACTCATACTTTTTGTAGAGTATTCCAGAATATAATGATGTAAAATTTATTTAAAAGAGTTAAGGGGGAAAAGATTTAAATGAGGAAATTTTTATTAGCGTTACTGGTTATCAGTATAACAGCTTTTGGTTCCCAGGCAAGAACATCTGAGTTAGTAGGTAAAGGTGAAGGCTATGGCTCTTATAATGGTTGGGTTGTTGCAGATATGTCAATGAATGATGGTGATGTATCAGAAGTAGCATCCTATTCTATGCGTATATTTAAGGACTATGGTTTAGTTCCTGTCGCTTACTGTGCATCTGGAGGTAGTCATTTAGGCACTTATTATACTTTTTATGTAAACCCATATCATGATTCATTAATTATTGGGAGGGAAGCTGGCGTAGCCTCTCATGTTAATCCGTTTGCTGCAGAGTCTAAATCCTTTAGTAAATCTGGAGTGTTTGTTCGTTATACAGATATGCAAGCTAATCAGGATCTATATAGAAAAATAATTAATGTAGCTAAAGCTGAATTTATAAAATATCAACAAATGATGAAATAAGATATGCATTTTTAAAAATTACATTTGCTTTTATATGAATTACACTGTATACTTTAATTAAAAGATATACAGTGTAATTTTTTTAAATGCAAAAATAAAGATAAAATGAATGAAGTATTGAAGAAAGAGGTGACATAATGTATATTCAAAATGTATTTCATAGTAATACGGGTATATCACAGTATCGCATTGAAGAAAGTAATAGTCCTAGTGCAAAAGTATATACTTTGTATGGGCAGAATGAATTATATGAAGATTTATATGGTGTACCTGGGTCTATGAGTGATCGGAAACAGATAAAGTAGATGGAATGGGGCCTGGCGCTATTGCCAGAGAAGGTGATTTATTATTTAGCACAATTTCTGGTGAAGCTACAATAGTAAGTGCTGAACATGATGGCTATGTATTTACACAAAATTATGCTCGTATGGAACCTATGAGTAAGTTAGTAGATAGAAAGTATATGGCATATTTGATTAATGAAAATCAATCGATTAAACGTCAGTTTAAACAAAATCTACAAGGTAGTCAGGTGATACGATACAGTTTAAAGCTATTGAAAGAAATTGCGTTACCAGAATTACCACCAATAGAGATTCAACGGGTGATAGGGGATATATACTTTAAGCAATTATTATTACGTTCGTTAAGACAACGGGTAGCCGAGAATACATATCGTTTATCAATTGCTATGTTACAGGGAGTGGAGTAAATGACAGAACTAGAATTTGAACGTCAGCTAATTGAACAATTATCGTCAGGGATTATTAGTAGTACAGCTAACCAAATGGGAGACACTACAGCTCCATACGGTAATATGAAAGTGTTTAAAAGCAAATTATGGAAGTATGAACCAACAATTAAAACGACTGAAGACTTGTGGGAAAACTTTCGGTCTATTTTGTATCAATTGAATCAAAATCAATTGACGCAACCATTAAGTGATACAGAGTTTAAACAGGTTCAAAAGGTTATTAATGAACTTTATACACCATATCAAGCGGGTCAATTTTTATATGGTATTAATGGCGTATCTCAAGTAGAAGTAGATCTTGATGATGGACGTCATGTATTTTTGACGGTATTTGATCAAAAACAAATTGGAGCAGGTAATACAGTATACCAAGTGGTAAGTCAAATTAAGCGAGACCCACAAATTGCGGGTCGTCCAGAACGTCGTTTTGATACTACACTACTCATTAATGGTTTACCAATCATTCAAATTGAGGAGAAATCTGTTAAACATTCTGTTGATGAAGCATTGAATCAAATGCATCAATATATTCAAGAGAAACAGTATAGTGATATTTTCTCAACAGTTCAAATTCTAGTAGCTATGACGCCTAATCGTATTAAATATATGGCGAATACAACGGCTGAATTATTTAACAAGGACTTTGCGTTTGAATGGCAAAATCCTAATGATAATAAGGTAGTTCGTAACTGGACTACTTTTGCTGATATGTTCCTCAGTATTCCAATGGCGCACCAAATGTCTACATTGTTTACTATTCTTGACGGAACTAAGAATAAACAAATGCTTAAGGTTATGCGCCCTTATCAGGTATATGCTACAAAGGCCGTTTTAAATGAGTTAAAACGTGCAGACTTTGATTTGCCTATTAATAAATTGGGCTATGTATGGCATACCACTGGATCTGGTAAGACTATCACTAGCTTTAAAACAGCATGGTTAGCTAGCCGTATGCCAAATGTAGATAAGGTCATCTTCGTAGTAGACCGTATTGCTTTGACCAAGCAAACTGAAGACAATTATAAAGCGTATGATCCGGAAGGTTCCATAGATGATGGCGGTAAAGAGTATAACAATGTTAGTGGCACACAAAATACAGATGCTTTAGAGACTAAATTGAATAAAAATGGTTATGGTATTATTGTTACATCTGTACAAAAGCTAAATACTCTTATTAAGCGTAAATTTTGTGTTACCTAAGAAAAAATTTGTATTTATCGTCGATGAGGCTCATCGTTCCACTGGTGGTGAAAGCTTTGAAGAATTACAAAAGGTCTTTAAAGGCGCCGCATGGGTAGGTTATACAGGAACGCCTATGTTTGATGAAGTAGTTGGTAAAAAAGGTACTAAGACTCATGAAGTATTTGGTAAATTACTCCATGCTTATACGATTCGTGAAGCTATTGCCGATAAAAATGTATTAGGGTTCAAGGTGGATTTTGAAACTACTATTGCGGAAGACCAAATGAAGCAAGAGTACTTACCAAAATTCTATAAAGCACAGCATCCTGATTGGAATGAACAAGATATTGAACGTAAAATCGCTAATCTTACTGATAATGATATGGATGATATGATTGAACCTAGTTTCTATGATAATAATCCTAATCATGTACGATTAGTTGTGGAAGATATCTTTAAAAATTGGCGTAACCGTTCTAATGATGGTGCTTATAATGCTATGCTTACAACACATGTAGGGGGTAACCGTCCAAGTACTCCGATGGCATTGATGTACTTTAATGAATTTGAACGTGTTAATCAAGAACGAGCAGCACAAGGTTTAGCTACGCTGAAAGTTGGCGTTACGTTCAGCATGAGTACGAATAATAGTGATAACCAGTTAACAACAAATGATGGTTTATTACGAGCAATGAATCATTATAATAAGATGTTTGGCACAAACTTTGGATTAGATGATGTATCGGGGTATACACAAGATTTGACAACACGATTAAATCGAACTGCAGAAGACGGACAATATTTAGATATTGTTATTGTTGTGGACCAACTATTAACTGGTTTTGATGCTCCTAAAATGAATACGCTATATGTAGACCGTACATTGAAAGATGCATTATTAATTCAGGCTTATTCTAGAACGAACCGTATTGCTGATAATCAAGGTAAGCCTTGGGGGCGTATTGTTAATTATAGATGGCCAGCTAAGAACGAAGAACTCATGAATCGAGCTTTGAGTATTTATGCTAATAAGGCTTCGGCTGATGTACAAGAAACTTTGGTAGATACTAAAGAGTTAGTAGATGCGGGTGTGTTAGCAAAATCTTTTAAAGAACAATTTAATGAGGTCAAACATGTAGTCGATAAATTAGCAGATATTACCGATACTTTCACAGAAGTACCGGCGAGTGAAGCTAAGCAAGAAGAAATGTTTAATCTCATGAGGACCTATAGTTCCGGGATGTCTAAATTAAAACAATATGACCCAGAAACAGTTAATGGTGAGGATGTTGGTTTTGACTATGATAATCCAGATGAACTTGTTACACTACTTGGCATGACACCTGAACAAGAGGAAATGCTAACAACATCTTTATATAACGATTTGAAAGAACGAATTGCACAAATACATGATGTTCCTGTAGCACAAATTGAGTTACGCATGATTCATGTAAAAGATGTTAGTGTTAATTATGATTATCTAACTGAATTGGTAGAGGCCTTAATGAATGCAGTGCATGAGGAGCGTATGGATGTAGCTGCTGATTATCGAGATAAGATTAGTGATTTTGCTATGGCGTTGGAAGATCGTCACTATGCAAAACAAATTAATAATGCTGCTGATGCAATTTATAACGGTAATTATCCACCTGAAGGTCGAGACGTAACATATCCAGTTCAATTAAAATCTAGTTTGGATATTATACATGATGCAAATACTATTATTGTAAAGGATAATATCTTTGACTTCCGTTTAAAATGGGGCATTATTGATGTTATAAGTAATGATGAAATTTTGGAGCTATTTGGTCGACATACCGCCGGTAAACAAGATCTTGATAGTACTGGACGTATTAGTCAGCTAAAGAAAGATGCTCGTAAAGAGTATCAATCTAAGGCACAAGATAAAGATGTGGCTGCACTTAATAAGATAACATATGGCAATGAATTAGTTGCTGCATTATATAAATTTGCGGATTCTTATGTTAATGAAAGGTAGTGTTGTTATGATAAAAGGAAAGCGAGGTTATGATGTGTAAAGAAAAACGGAAAGTACCTAAATTACGATTTCCGGGATTTACGGAAGATTGGGAACAGCGTAAGTTAGGTGAATTAACGATATCTATAGGTGATGGATTACATGGCACGCCTAAATATGATGAAAATGGGAGCTATTATTTTATTAATGGCAATAACCTAGTTGATAGTAAAGTTTCCGTTACAGAAGAAACAAAAAAGGTAGCATTTGAAGCTTTAAGCAATGATGATAGACGATTAGATAGTACATCTATTTTTAATGTCAATTAATGGCACGATAGGAACACTTGCTAGATATAATAATGAAAAATATCATGTTAGGAAAAAAAGTGTAGCTTATATTACGCCTAAAAAAACATAAATAGAGATTTTTTTATTTTTATCAACTACAAGGTGATGTAATACAAAGTTATTTTTTTATAAGAATTTGACGGGTACAACTATAAAAAAACTTAGGATTAGGGACCATTAAAAATGCTATAGTTATGTCTACATTATCTGAAGAAGAATTTAAAATAGGTCAATTGTTTTATAAATTGGATCAGTATATTACCCTTCATCAGCGTAAGCTTGAACACTTAAATTTAAAGAAAAAAGCGTTGCTTCAAAAACTTTTCCCCAAAAATGGAGAGTGTTATCCAGAACTTCGTTTTCCGGGATTTACTGATGCTTGGGAACAGCGTAAGTTGTCAGAGGTAACTGCTTATTTTGATAATTTAAGAGTACCAGTCACAGCATCAGATAGGGTACCTGGTAAAATACCGTATTACGGAGCAAATGGTATACAAGATTATGTATCAGGACATACACATTCTGGTGAATTTGTTTTAATTGCAGAAGATGGTGCTAATGATTTAAATGACTATCCTATTCAATATGTAAATGGAGCGATTTGGGTAAATAACCATGCACATGTGATAGCTGGTTATAAGGAAAAAAACTAGAAAATAAATTTTTATCTTATTCATTAAAAAAACTGTAAAAAAATGAGTACTTTTATTGTTGGTGGTGGAAGATCAAAACTTAATTTGAAAGCATTGTTAGAAATACCTATATCAATGCCTAATCATGATGAACAGTGTTGTATAGGGGAATTTATAGAGACTATAGATAAAACTATTACCCTTCATCAGCGTAAGTTAGATCACTTACAATTACAGAAAAAAGCATTACTTCAACAGATGTTTGTATAAATAAAGGAGATTTTGTATGGCAGAATCAAAAGCACAGAATATTTCCAGTCAATTATGGGCGATTGCCAATGATTTGCGTGGCACAATGGATGCAAGTTCTTTTAAGGATTACATTCTTCCATTTTTATTCTATAAATATCTTTCCATTCATCAAGAAGAGTACTTAGTTAATAATGACTTGGTTGATATTTCAGATGGAAAATCTGTTAATGAGGCATATAAGGAGCTTGTTGAAGACGCAGGTTTAGAGGCTTGTTTAATTGATATTGCAGGTACATTAGGATATGCTATTAATCCTGAGGATACATGGGCTTCTTTAACTGAAAGCATTCATAATGGTTCCGTTATTCCTAGTGATTATCAACGATTATTTGAAAATTTTAATAAGAATGCTGAAATTAATAAAGAAGCTGCAGCAGATTTTAGAGGTATTTTTAACTATATCAATCTTGGTGATTCTGGGCTTGGATCAACGACAGCAGGTAGAACTAAGACTTTGAATGCAGTTGTTACTAAAATCGACGAAATCGAGTATAAAGATGAAAGTGGTAAAGATATACTTGGTGAGATTTATGAGTATTTAATTGGTAAGTTTGCTGCTAATGCTGGTAAAAAAGGTGGGGAGTTCTATACACCTCATGAAGTTAGTCAAGTCTTGGCTAAAATTGTTACTGGAAATATAGAATCTCAAACTGATACTTTCACAGTCTATGACCCAACAATGGGTTCTGGCTCACTACTATTGACGGTTCGTAATGAATTGCCTGATGGATCTCGTCAAGGTGCGGTTAGCTTTTATGGTCAAGAATTAAATACGGTAACATATAACTTGGCCCGAATGAATTTGATGATGCATGGTGTTACATATAATAATATGACACTAAATAATGCTGATACTCTTGAAAGTGATTGGCCAGATGGTCCTGATCGTGATGGTATCGATAGACCACGTTCCTTTGATGCGGTTGTTGCGAATCCTCCATACTCTGCTAAATGGGATAATAATGAAAGTAAACTTAAAGATCCACGCTTTAGTGAATATGGTAAATTAGCACCAGCCTCTAAAGCAGATTATGCTTTCATTTTACATAGCTTATATCACCTAAACAATGAAGGTACAATGGCAATCGTTTTACCTCATGGTGTTCTATTCCGTGGCGCTGCAGAAGGTAAGATTCGCCAAACTATTATAGAAAAGAATTACCTTGATGCGGTGATTGGTTTGCCTGCGAACTTGTTCTATGGCACAAGTATCCCTACAACAATTCTTGTGTTTAAGAAGAACCGTACGACACGGGATGTACTATTTATCGATGCTAGCAATGAATTCGAAAAAGGTAAAAATCAAAATAATTTAAGTGAAGAAAATATCGCTAAAATAATTGAGACATATCGTAATAGACAAGGCATTGATAAATATGCACACGTTGCATCTCTCGAAGAAATCAAAGAGAATGACTATAATCTAAATATTCCTCGATATGTAGACACATTTGAGGAAGAAGAAGAACTTGATCTTGATGAAATCAATCGTATGATTGAACAAGATAACAAAGAAATTGCACAACTTGAAAAAGAAATAGCCGAACAATTAGCCCTATTAGGCGTCAAAATGTAAGGAAAAGAGGTAGAAAATCTCGAATAGGACTTTTCTACCTCTTTTGGTGTTCTTGGGAACAGCGTAAGTTTGTCAGAAATTACATATTTATCAGGTATAAAAAATAAAGAAAACAAACCATATGAGAGCTACTCCATATCAAATGAGTTTGGATTTATTCCGCAAAATGAACAATTTGAGCATGGTGGAACAATGAAAACTGCTGATAAAAGCATGTATTATATCGTTACTCAAAACTCTTTGCTTATAATCCGGCTAGAATTTAATGTTTGGATCGATAGGTTATTGAATGATAAGCCTGATAATGTATATTGTTAGCTCTTTTGTATGAGGTTTTTAAGACTACAGAAATAGTCAATGATAAATTCTTATGGCACTGGTTTAAAATCTAATCAATTTAATCATTTGATTGAGAAGTATCAAGAGGGTAGCATTAGATTATATCTTTATTATGATAAATCATGTAAGGGTGCTATGAGTTACCTACTATTGATGAACAGAATAAGATTTCTAATCTACTTAATGGTTTAGATTTAGTATATTACCCTTCATCAGCAAGAGCCATTTCTATGTGGGAACAGCGTAAATGGTGGGGTAGAATTATGTTAACAATAGAGGAAAAAAATCCGAATTATTTTTATATTTATTACGAAAAAGTGGATACGAATTTATAAGGAGGGGCTATTCGTAATGTAACAATGCGAAAAATATGAGATAACTCTATTATGGTTAAAAAAATTAGTTCCTGAACTTAGGCTTTCACAATTAAATAGAATTTCGTATCAACAATTATTAAATGACTATGCCGAGTTTCATGAACGACAAACAACGATGGACTTTCATCATCAAATAAAAAGCGACTATACTGGATGCGGTAGATGAAGGTTTTATTGATAGGGATCCAACACGAAAAGCTATTATTAAAGGGCGTGTGCCAAGAATAAAGAAAAATCAAATATTTAAATCAGTTTGAATTACATACATTATTAGTTAATTTAAAGTTAACATCAGAAATTAACTGGGAATGGTTAATATTAATAATAGCAAAAACTGGAATGAGATTTTCAGAAGCTTTAGCATTAACTCCAAAAGATTTTGATTTCTCACATCAATCATTGATAGTTGATAAGACGTGGGACTATAAAGGTGATGGCGGCTTCTTACCAACGAAGAATAAATCATCAGTGAGAAAAATACAGCTTGACTGGCAAACTATTATAAAGTTTTCTGAAATAATTAAAGGCTTACCTGAAGATAAGCCGATATTTGTGAAAGGACGTGTATTTAATTCAACAATTAATGGTGTATTAGAACGATATTGTAAAAAGTTAGGTATACCAGTTATATCAATCCATGGATTACGACATACACATGCTTCATTATTACTTTTTGCAGGTGTATCGATTGCTAGTGTTGCAAGAAGACTTGGACATGCAAGTATGACGACGACACAAAAAACATATATTCATATTATTCAAGAAATGGAAAACAGAGATATTGATCTAGTGATGCGGTCTATGGCTGGCTTAGCATAAGATTTATTTTATAGAAATGGCTTTTACTGATGAAGGGTAATATTTTTACTCAATATGCTTAATAGAGTTCCTATCTTATTCTGTTCATCAATATTAGGAACTCATAAAGTTCCTGATTTAACAATGATTATGATCAATTTAATTAGATGAATTTCTGATGACGCAATAGATTTTTGCAAATATAGACTCATAACTCGTTCAAGTTGAATGCATATTTAAAAAAATCTAAAATCTATATTCAGTATTAGGCCTGTAAATGTGAAATAGCTCTGAAATGATACCTGTACCAATATCATTCAATACAAATCGTCCAAACTTAAATTCATTATTTGGATGACCTTCAAAAAGCTATATCTCCTTTTTTTTCATCACATATGTACGTGCTATCTAAATTATTTGATTGTACCTTATCGATCCTGAAAATACATCTTTGCAACAGTGAAACTCCATTTGATCTCGCCCTAAAGATCCATCATTACGTTTTCATTTTATCACGTATATATATGTAATTCTGCCCAAACTTACGCTGTTCCCAAGTATCATTAAAAAAAGTAGTATTAATTTAAGGTGTTATACAGTCTTAAAATGACGATAGTATTAGGTGTTTGTGTAGACTAAAAAGTATTAGACAATAATATTATTGGAATATTTATATCTTTTTTTACATTATTGTTTTCAATCTATAAAGTTTCCGAACAGATGATATTAATAAAGGATATGAACATATAAAAGTATATTAATGCGCAATCTTTAAAACAATATTTGATATATATTGAAAATAAACATTAACGACTTATAGAAATAAATGGCAACTTAATAAATGCATTAATTTATGTTAATAATATAAAATGTAAGTTATTAATTTTCAACAATAAATTCGCAAATAGCGAATTTGCTATTGAATTTAAATAAAAAAATATATATAATAGTATTGTCCACAAATTACGATATTAATTTATCAAATGGTAATGCCCCTAAAATTTGGAGTACTATAGCGTATTACTATAGCTTACTCGTGGAAGATTAATTCTAACAAAACCGGACCTCTATTAGTTATACTATTGATAATCAAATAGACTCATTTAGATTAGCCTTTGGTGTATCATTAGACAACTTGTGACTGACAGGGGGAATCATACGATTCGAAATTATTAGATAGGCTCTTTCAATGTACCACACCATTCTCAGGGGGCGAGGCATAATAACTATAAGCTTCGAGAAAGGTGGATAAAATATGAATTTTAAATTCAAATTTAGTGGATCTTTGAAAGTGAAACTTCAGAAGTATTTAACTAAAAAAAGAATTTTTGTGATTATTTTTTTAAAGTTCTTTTTAGGGGCCTAGAATTCATTCGTTTACTAATAAATTTAGTGAAAGATTTTTGGATTATTTTTAGGTGAAGTGAATAACAAGCCTATCTAATGAATTATTAACAACATGGTGACATGTATTATAGATTAAGGAGCAGTATATGGAAATTGGTGAAATTCTTAAAAGACTAAGAGTCATATACGGTATTAAGGCTTCTCAAATGGCAGAGAATCTTGAATTATCAACTAGTTATTTATCGGAAATCGAAAATAATAAAAAAAGCAACCTAATTTACGACTCTTAGAAAAGTATGCAGAAATATTTCAGATAAAATTGTCTTCTATTATATTATTGGCTGAATCCCATGAGGAAATGAAAACACGTGGTCAAGGAGATGAATTTATTAGAAAGCTTATGATTATGTTAATCAATAGTACTTTCGAAGTAAAGAAAAAGAGTATTTATTAATGATTAAATGTTATTCGATATCACAGTCTGCCCTTTATGCTTGTACCAGCCGTAAAAAAACTTGCTAAATTACTTTACTATGAACCAATAAAAAAATTTTGCAATAGATGGTGTTATCTTCTATTGCTCTTTTTATATTCCCAAAAAGAATAAAAAGAACGGTCAATTAGAACAAAGAAAAAAATAACTAAACCTAAAGATGAATTAAAAACAAATTCAAAAATAGAATTTATGATCTTATAAAATATATAGAAACACCTGACTATCTACATTCGGGAGTTAAATTGAGATCATATGTTACAAATGCTAATGTTCATAGATTTTTCTAACTATATGGTAACTATTGATATTTCAAATTTTTTTATGATAATTGTAAGCGTAATAATGTATATAATTTTTTTGGAATAATATATGTAAATGCGCTGCAGATATATCTTGTATTTTGACTGATTTAGTAACATATGAAGGTAAAAATTCCAACTGGGTGTTCGACTAGTCAAAGAATAGCTTTTTTTAGCTATAAGCAAATGTTTGATGAATTAAATGATTTAGCTCAAAGATATAATTGTTTATTCTCTGTTTTTTTGTTGATGATTTAACTTTTTTTCATCTCAAAGTTCTATAAATATGAGTAGTCTGGTTGCTGAAGTTAAAAAGAATTTTTAAAAAAATATGGTCATAGTGCAAAAGATAGAAAAAAATTAAATTTTTATGGTGAACATAAAACCAAATTTGTAACAGGTATTGCCATAACCACTAATCATGAGTTAAGGGCTTCAAATAAATTACAAATGCAATTAAAAAGAAAATTTAAAAAAAGATATTGATTTCCAATCTGAACATGAACTAAGGAGAATTATTGGTCAAATAAATGCAATTAGGCGTGTTTGGAGTAATGGGTCTAAATTTCTTACAGCTAAAAGTAAGAGCAAGAAAGCGTCTAAAGGCCTTAAAGTCTTAGTTTGTAATTTATTATAGTTTATTTTATGAATTATAATTAATGCGAATTGATTAAACTAATAACTTTTTGAATCTTTAAATTGCAATATGAAATTGAACAGTATCCAAATCTACAATCTTATTAACTTCTTCAAGAAAGACCTCCAAGGGGGTTCTATAATTTAGAAGCTTGCGTGGCAAAGTATTATACCATTTAAGTGTTCGTCGAATAGTTTCCTCTGAAACGGCTTTTATTGGCATTCCTTTCGGTATACATCTACAAAGTAAACCATTATGCTTTCGTTCGATCCACGCTTCCCAAGCAGAATAATGTCGAGCAAAAATAAATAGACAAGATTTCATTTTTCTAAATTAGATATCTCTGAAAACTCTAAACCGTTATCTGCAGTTATTGTTTTGCATAAGCAAGCTAGATTAACATCTTTAAACGTATTTAACCATGCATGCAGTGTTTCTTTTACATCAGTAGCACGTGCTGAGGGACACCGTAAAGCCACATACAATCTGCTTTTACGCTCAAGTAAAGAAATTAAAACATGGTCTGTCTTATCTTTTGTTCCACGGACGGTATCTAATTCCCAATGTCCGAATTCCTCGCGCGTTTCAATATTAGAATCGCGAAGTTCTATGGATTTACCAAGTTCTCGCTTATGTTTTCTAGAAATAGATTTTCGTTGAGAATGCCGCACTACCAATGGTAAAGTCAATTGCTTTTTATACCTAATATGCCTTTGTGAAGATAGTTATATAAAGTTTTAGCACAAACCATTTCATTACGCATAAACAAATCCTTATGTTCAGCATATCCAACAGTAGCATCAAAGGACCAATGATCATCTAGAACCTTGCTTTCAATCCAATTTATAAAAGATTCTATAGCACCAACTTTCATGGTATTAGAAGAGCCCACACGTTGTCTTTCATATGTTGCTTGTCCAGAATCAGCTAAATATACAAGTTGAGATTTACCTTGTCGAATTTGAATTACAGTACCACGTTTTAATTCTGTATATATAGTTGTTCTAGAACGGCCAAGTGCACGTGAAATTGCTGTAATACTATCTCCTAGAACGATTCTCTTTTCTAAATAAAAATCGCTCTTCGAAGTTTAAGTGTTTGTTTGTACGTAATGTCGTGTTATGATTATTATAGTCCATAGTGATTACCTCGGTTATATTTTGATTAGACACCTAAATCATAACACAAGGTTCACTATGGATTTTTATTTGTTCAATTTCATTCTACAATTAAGCTAAATAATAAAAATATTACTATTCGATAAAAATAAGTTCTAATTATATTAATGGAGAAACTTATGAGGCTAGGTTTTTTTCGTGAATTGAATATATAGAAAGGTTAGATAATATGAATACAACTATATATGAAGCCGTAGCTAAATATAAAAAGATGATACATTACCATATACAGAGTATTTTTGGTTTAGGGATTTTTTTCGACTAAAGATTTAGTAGAAAAATGCAATAATGTTAGCTAAACAACTTCCTGGATTTAGAGAATTTTTGCGATGAAAAACTTTTTTATATTGAGGAATTTGTTTTTAAATGATGGAGTGCAGAGATTATAGTGTGGACGATTCTATTAAAAAAACAATGAAGTTTTTTTATATTGTGGTATGGGTATGATATTGATTCAATATATGCAGTTGGTGGAACATTAGGTGTGTTTAGTGAATATGAATATGCTACATTAGCAAAAAGAAAAATATAGTACTTGGGACATATTTATTGTCATGGGGTAGATAATAGTATTGGGAAGGTTGTATAAACGAACGTCAATGGGTAGATGCGCTTATTATCAGTTTATGATAAGCATTAATGATCTATTTTAATAGATTTATGAGTTTATATCAGATTTTGAAATACTCTATTATAGATGAGTGAATTATATTTCCTCTTTTTAAGACTATGAACTAGATGTATCTGAACAATTACAGTATGCTATTATAGCAAGTTATGATTGAGTTTAAATCAGATTGGGTTTTCTAGAGTTCGTTTGATACTAATCGTACATTAGAAGCATTGTAAATATTACTAGTGTTTATAATAAGAAGATGGAGTCTAATAAAATATATGCATATAGGTTTATTAAAAGAAATTGGTCCCCAATTATTAAAATATCTGCTTAGTGGCATTGCTGCAGCCTTTATACTAATCATAATTGTCGGCATCACTACTCGATATTATCATTATAATGACAACTCTTCTGCATTAATCAGATATGGATATTCTCTCTACAAAGAGGATTTGATTGATGAGATAAACTGGACTCGTGTAGGCGATAAGTTCATGGTGAAGAATTCTGACTATGCTGATTTTAAGGTGGGGTATAATCAGAGTGAATTCTTAGATAATTTAGATAGTAATAAGGACAAAATTGGTGAAGGTCTTAATACCAATAGAATTAGAGTCCAGTTATTAGAAGGCTTTATATGTAAATGTCAATATAAGAATGTACAATTTTGACGATGTACAATGTACAGTTATTCCTTCTGTTGCATATGGTTTCGTAACCGGTATGAATCTCCAGTTATGCTAATCACATGTGCATGGTGAAGTAATCGATCAACAATAGCATTAGCTACTCGCTCATCATGTAAAATGGTAGCCCACTCATCAAAATTAATGTTAGACGTTACGATGGTACTTTTCTTTTCGTACCGTCTATCAATAATTTGAAATAGTAAGTTAGCATCACCTGGTTGTAACGGTAAATAGCCAATTTCATCAATGATGAGTAATTGGTAGCGTGCATAATGCTTGAGCCGAGTTTCTAATCGTCCTTCATCTTTTTGCACTCTTAAGGTTTTGAATTAAATCATGGCATTTAATAAAAATAGGTGCTTCGTCTGTTACGAGAGCTTTCAATACCTAGTGATGTAGCTAAATGTGTTTTTCCCAACTCCGCTAGAGCCAAGAAATACAATGTTTTCAGCTTGTTCCATGAATCCTAATGATGCTAAATCCTTAATTTGCATTTCGTTAATTTGTGGTTGAAATGAAAATTCAAAAATCAGCTAGTGTTTTCAAATGAGGAAAATTACTAATTTTCACCATATGGTTAATTACGTTTTTGTCGTTTAATATCAACTTCGTAATCACTCAGCTTCAATAACCACTCAATATGAGATAAGTTCTGTGTATTAGCTAATTCAATTGTTTCATCTAGGTGTAACATGCATTGTTTTTAGTTTTTAGATATGCTAGATTATCTTGTAAGCGTTGGTAATTAGTCTGTAGTGTCATAGATAGCTCCTATCTTTTTCCAAATTAGATTTTTGCTTTAGCTTTCACATCTTCAGAACTTAGATAAGGAATTGTTTTTCTGCAATTGTGCCTCATAATGAGAAGGCAAATAGTTAACCTTCTTATCACTTAATGGGTGCTGTGCAATCAATTCTGTGCTATCATATATGTATAGCATCTTATCTATGGTCTTTAAGGTCATAGATTTGGCCACATATCCTGGCGGTACAGAATAGTGGCTACCACGAAAGCTAATGAGATTACTTGCTGAAACCTTAGCTTTTGGGTGATCTATGCGGTAGGAATCTCTTATCACTTTTGTTGGAAGTGGGGTAAGAGATTCCTTTTCTTTTTCAAGCAGTGCAGACGGTATTTGTCTTGTAGCTTGAGAAATCGCTAGATTACTACGTAAAATAATTTTTTGAATCTGTTCTTCCACTTCTTGTATTGTTAATTTTCCTTGGTACGCATGAATTTCATCTAGAATTTTCATTTGGCTTTCTACTTTGCCTTTTGTTTGTGGACGGCGCGCCATACACGGCTTAAATGTAAAGCCAAAGTCACTTGAAAATTGTTCTGCTTTGGTATGAAGCTGTCCTTTAGTTCCAGCTAGCCTCGGTTGTACCATCACGGTTTTCATATTATCTGTTAATAGTACATGCGGAACACCTTGTAATTGTTCAAAGAATTCTACCAATGTATCTTGTAGTGTTTCAGTAGTTCTATCGAAAGTGACCTTTGCTAATTTGTATCGAGAATAGCCTAATGTCATCAGCAATATATTAAAAGTTATGTGTGTGCCATCATGCAATAGGAATTTAATATTCTCTTTCCAATCAACTTGAGCCTGTTCAGCTGGTGCGGTTTCAAAACGAATCGTATGCTGCATACTAGGCGATGTATGTTTTCTATCAAAATAGGATTGAAATACTGGTATCTTTAAAATATAACCGCGAAATGTAGAGTAAGCAGCTGTGAGTCCATGGTTATCTACCAAGTATTGCCACAAGACACGCTTATAATAAAATTGTTGGGGTGTATCATCAGATAATAAAGTCTGTATTACGTCATAAAATTTATCAATCATAGATGGTTTATGACGATGTGGATCAGGCGTTCCATTTTCATAATGAGATTTTATGGTGCGTCTATCATAGCCTAATTCACGACCTAGTAAACTATAATTAGGTTTCAAATTGCAAACCTCCAGAATGTCCCTTAATAATGGTAAGTCTAATAATGATGTTACAGTAAATGAACTGTTAATAGCGTATACGTATTGCATGTTGTTATCACCTCAACTATAGTATCGGTGATACAATTAAAATTGTACATTCTTATATCATCATTTTTTTGTACATTCTTAGAGTATCATTTACAACGAATTATATTGTCGTTTAAAAATATTTTTTTATAAGGAAACGCTGAGTTATATTAGCTTTTTTTATGAATATCTAGATTGCAAATTATATAATCTGGTTATTATAGTAGAATACCTATAAAAGTTTATTTTTACTCCATTTATGACCATATTATTTTTTTAGTTTTTACTATAAATACACATGCATTAGCTATTTAGATACTAGCTGGTAATATATCTTCGCTTGGTGTAAATTCTAATATTCCTATAAATGGGTATTATACGTATAGTAAAGGTGATCAAGCAAATGAGGATACTATGTTTTTGGTACATGATAGCAAAAATAACTTTAAATTGACCACATTGAATTATAGTTTAGTCAATGAATGTCTTAGTGTCATCTGGAGAAACTAATATTGGATTTATAAGCACAGATACTAAAGTTTATAGGAAATTTAAAATAGAGATGATACTTAAGTGTTCTTAATCTTGTAAAATATTGAAGATGCAGTCTAACTTTTAGTTGGACTGTTTTTTTGCTTTCATAAAATCTCTTTATTCAACTTGTATAATACTTTCATTAGTCTAATGAGAGGGTAGATATAGATGAGAGATACTGCAAAAAAATTATAAATTACTGGTATACACTTGAATGCTTGCAACCGAAAGATGTTCCCCATATAAAGCAATCTCAAATCGCCATTATGATGAACTCATAGTTCATATTGAAAAATAAGACTAATACTAGTAAAAACCACTATTTATCAACAGTCTGTAATTAATCGCTATTTGAAATATTCACGTGTTTCTACGTATGTAGTACCATTGCCAAATTATTCTTATAATTACTCTATTATTGATAAGATTAAAAGTTTTAAGGATAAAAAAAGGACTATGAGTTTGAACTGCACCCCAAAAATTGGACACAATTTTCGGAGGTGCAGTTCAGTTTTGATACAGGTCTTTTTTTCTTAATAATAACGATGTTACAATATATTTATCATAGTTGTTTTTAGGAGAGTTTCGACCCATGAGAGCAAAATTTATTACCTTAATCCCTATATTTGTCTTAGCTTTCACAATAAATGTTATCGCAGTAGATGTCCAAGTTCCAGCTGGTAATCGACCTTTGCCTGGTGCTGATTCAAGTATTCCTGCAAATGCATATGAGATATATACTACGGGTGGCCAGCAACAAGAGTCTACTGTTGTATTAGTCCATGATAGTAAGAATCGCTTTAAATTTACTGCCCCTGAGCGTAGTTTAGGTGGTCAGTATAAGCTTGAAGAAGGTAAAAACAATAGAGGGTTTGGGATTATATCCACTGAAAATGGTGTTATGTTGTATAAGGCCCAGCAAAGCACTCCGGACCGTATCATATCTGATGATAAGAATGGTGAGTTCCTATATCCAAAGGTTGATAAAGGTATTTGGACCATTACGAGCGATGAGCGGCTAGGGACAACATATTTTATTGGTACAAGATTTTCTAGTCAAACAGACCGTGAATATACTGCTGGGTATATACGAGTTAACAAGTCCTCAGATTTAAGCTTTACTAGAGAGTCCTTAATGGTTAATTATGTATTGCCATCAATGCAAAGTATAGATGGTTTGGATGTTTATAGTCATAGTGAAAGCTGGGCGAATTTAATATATAAGGTGCCTAATTCTGCAAAATTGGATAGTGATATAGTTAAGTTTGGTAGCTTTGATAGAAAAATTTATAGAGATCAAAATTTAATTATATTTGTAGATAAAACTAAGAATGTGTATCCAAAGAATGATTTTTTTATAATTTTAAAGGCGTTATTAGTAATTTTGAGAACTCTAGATATACACCATATGCGCCAGATGATAGACCTATACAATATGCCACTGTATGGAATAATGGACGTCCAGGTCTTTTTAATTGATCAATATAATCCAAATAAATTATCTGTATTATCTCAGGCCTACTTTGATAAAATGTATTTGTATTATATTACTATCGAGTACATTGATGGGAAAGCTCCATATACACATATGCAATTACGTAATATGATAGAATACTTAGATTTTAAAAATTTAAATGAATACATTAAAAAAACCAGCATGGCTTAATGGCAAAGTTCCTGAAATATTGAAATAGTAGAAGAATAGTTAAGAGGTTCCTTTTATCACCTTTGTGATAGTAGGAACCTCTTTTATTATCATTTTATTACTACATAAGTACATTACAATATACAAAATATAGTTAGTGTGTATTGAGGAGAGCTTATGTTTAGAAAATCTTTGTTATTCGGTGGTCTGATTGCTGTGTTGTGTTTGAGTGGTTGCACCAATGCTAATGAGTTGCCTGGGTATAATGCAAAATCTAAGCATTCTAGTGCTGATTTTTATAAGAATGATTTGATGGATAGTATTCTTAATGAACGAATCTATAATGCTACTAGTGTTGCGGAGGTTAGTGATGCAGCTAGATTGCTATATCGTGTTGATGAGATGAATGCTGAGCAGCGTAGAAATTTAAACTATTCTATGTGGCGTGCCCAATATAATGCTGTAACCGAAGTCCATATGCATACTGATAAGGGCGGGCTTTCCTATACACTGCCGTTTCCAGCTTTCAAAGGTGGCACACAATCTGCACCTATTCCAAATGTGAAAGATACTAATACATTGGTGTATACATTTAACCATCCTTTTATTTATACTAGTTTAGTTGTGGATAATCATCCGTATGAGCAAAGTGCTCAGTATTTGGGCAAACCCTATAATGAATTGAAGCAAGACTATGTACGTTCTGCATTGCAGGAACAATGGTCACATATGAATCAAGATCAGTTTGATATATCCAGTATTGATGGTAGTACTTTCAAAGGGGAAAGGGTTATTAATGGCCGTTGGAGTACCATGAAAACTAAAGGCGATCCTACCTTTGTGGCAAATGATATTTCTTTTGCCTTAAATAATGAGCCTGATACGCAATATGTACTTACCTTGATGGTTAGAGAAGATGGCGAGCGCGGTATTGGTAAACGAGGCATCGAGGATATTATCGCTAATTACATTGTGCCTAATATTACTTCATTAGAACGGTTAAATAAGGATAGTCATTTTGAAAGCTTTAATAACTACAATTATCGTGTGTTAAATGATGCCGTTGAGGAAGCATCCGGTAATGAGCATATTAAAATATATAAGGATCCTACAGGTATTTCGCAGATGATAGAAGTATATCCTGTTGAGCATAAGGGGGAAATCTGGGCTAATCTTGTTGACATTGTCACAATCTCTGAAGCACAGTTAAAAACTAGAAAGAATATGCGTAGTGGTAGCCATACATATATATGGAATGATGGCGTTCCTGGCGTGCTGGTAACATTTGAATATGAAGATGGTATTAGTGAGTGGCGATTTAGCACGCAAGATGCACATAATCTTTATATACATACAATCCATTATAAATATGATGCGAATCGAAAGACTTTGCCACCACTAGCAGGAATCGCCTCTGATGCGAAGATTTTAAATTTGGGTGACACCTATAAGGGCGAAATAGATTTTTTATGATATAATTGATATCAAAGTGAGGCATAAATGGTTCGGATGCCAGACTTCGCTTCTAATAAGAAAAATTGAAGAAATGGTCTGACTCTACTGTCGGGCCTTTTTTCATACCAGTAATTTAAAGGAGTAAACATGCCTGCATGGTCCGGAATACGACACAAATTAGAAACAGAATATTTAGCACCTAGTTTGCGTGGCCATATTCAATATTTTGTTACCACTTATAGTAAATCTCCTGATCATGAGGGGCGGGCTGCTATACGATATAATGGTAAGGAAATTATAAAAGGCAATTATTGGAATCAATATGTGAAGGCCCATCTGTTTCCCAAAGATGATACCTATGAACGAAGAATGCATGAAGGTTTTCCGTTCATAGACAATACAGCACTAGAATTAGGCGTATTTGATCAGCGGTGCTTTTATCAGGCTTTTGATGAATTTGAGAATCAAAACATAGATAAGAGCTTGGTTAGTGATAATCTAATTGTACGTATCTTTGCAGTTTTAGATAGACGTTTGGGAAAACGTAGACTCATTTCTATGAGAAATTTTATGGAGGATCAACCACCTGTATTTCAAGAGTTTTATGCTATTCGTGTGCACCATGAAGGTTTGTAAACAAAACACGGAAGGAAATTGTTCAATTCCCTTCCGTGCTTAGATATGATATAATTTATATCAAAGTGAGGCATAAATGGTTTGGTCGCCAGCTCTCGCTTCTCGATAATGAATTTGAAGAAACGGTCTGACTTCTCTGTCGGGCCTTTTTTCATGCCACGGTTAGAAAGTTAGTTTGAAACTAGAAGGCAATCATTTTGCAGCCATGATAATGGTCGCTACAAGTATGCCAAAGGAAATCATTAAAGATAACACTTTGTATGTACTCATATTGAACACCGCCAATCCTCGAGTTGATTAGCAAAGACTGGACCCATTTAGAGGCCTCAAGTTCAATATAATGTTGTAAATAATAAAAGTAAATAGATTAGAGGTTCCTAATAGTCACCTAGGTGACCAATAGGAACCTCTTTCGTTTTGTAATTAATTTTATCAATATCTTTTTATTATGTTACAATACTGTTAAAATTACTATTTTGTGGAGAGATGTATATGTTAAAACGATTATTATTAAGTGCTATTGTATTGAGCGCTATTAGTGGTTCTAGTTATGCTGTTGATGTGAAACTTCCTGGTGCGGATCCAAGTATTTCGCGTGATGCATATGTACAAGCGGTATATACGACTGATAAAATTGAGTCTACATATGATGAGAGATTAAAAAAGAAGGCAGATTCATTTTCCGCTTATTCTAAAGAGCGCTTTAATCAAGAGTTTGGTGTTGTTGTAGATGACGATGCAGTAGAAGCCTTAAAGAATGAGATTTATACTATTGAGCGCCGTAAGTATGATGGTAACACAGTAGTGAATTTACATAATAAAAAAAGGGCGACCTATCAGTAACATTACCATTTAGTGTAGTACAAAAAGAGGCATTAAGTGATTTTTCCAGATGCGCTGACTGGTTATTTATTTCAGTCCCCAATGATTGTTACTGCTATTATTGAAAATAAAATGCCATATTCTCCTGATAAAACAGATATGGTTTTTAAATATGATGGTCTTAGTAAAAGTTACTGGAGAAAAATAACTCTTACTGGTGCTGTAGATATGGACATTATTGCTTTAAATTTTTGAGTTGAGTAAGCATCCTAAGCAAGCATATAATGTTATTCTGTATCCTCGTGTAACGGAGAGTGTCACATCAAATGATATTAATAAAATAATGGCTAATTATGTATTGCCTTCAATTCATTCTCTTCAAGATTTAGATGACTATAGCCGAGTAGAAAACTATAAGAAATATTCTTTTAGAGTTCCTAAAACAGCCGTTAAAGAAAATAACCCTAATGTTAAAATAGATGGTGTGACTTTCACAGTTGATAAAGATATAAGGCAACAAATTTTGATTGACCCTGCGAATAATTTGGAAAAGGGTATATTTAGTTCATTTGACGAAATTGATCTGTTACATAAACTAGATAATAAGACTGCTGAGTTCTTTGGATTTCCTGGATCCCCAAAGATTACCAAAGGTAGCCATTCCTTTGTTTGGAATGATGGTATGCCAGGTTTATTACTAGATCTTGAATTAGATAATCGACAGGGTATATTGATGTTTATTACTTATGATGACAGTTTTAAGTACCAAAATTCAATCCACTATCCCTTAGATAATGGTGCATATACCAAGGTGCAGTTACGAAAATTAATTACAGATGCAACATTATCTGACACTGGTAATATGTATCAAGAGGATGTTTGGTTTATCTAATCCTTATTTTTTTATCTTATAGTAAAAAGCCCTATCTACCCTTCTGAATTTTTGGATTTTATAGATTTATTTTTAATAAATTCTTACTATATAATGAAATTATTATGAGATGCAAGTGGTATGATTTATTTTATTGTATCCAATTCAGTAATTAAGGCGCTAATAATCAGTTTTTTTCTTTTATTGAAAGCGGTGTCCTAGATGAATGTAAATCATGTGTTATTAATATTTAAATCTGCATTAGAATATGCTGATTTTTAAGGGATTAATAATTTGTTAGCAGATAATTGTCAGTATATTAATGTTGAGAGGAATATATTAAAAAAATGGAAAGATAGAAGTATATGATTTTTCTAAATTCAATGGCAAAAAGGACCAGAGATGATAATTTAGCTGTGTATGCACATATGATGACACTTAGTGAGGGAACCAACGAAAAAGAGTTTTTTTATGAAGGTGAAAGAGGGCTCGCTATTGCATACAATGAAATGGACAATTATGCTATAGGTATGTTTATTGAGTTAGATTCAAATAATTTTATTAACAAAATTATTGTTAGTAATAATATTCCGAGTTTTTAGACTTGATAAACATCGTGCTGAAAATAATTCTCCTCCTATAGATTACATTTTTTATAAGAAGCCTGTTGATTTTTTGGATTGGCTTACGGCCATTAGTATTTGGTTAGAAACTGGATATGTAGATGAGTATTCTTTTTATGATTCACTTGCTGATGAGTGCTGTGTACATTTTCAAAGAAAAAAATCAAGAACCTATTTTTGTTGTTAGGTAAGGAACAAATTATAAATGACTTTAGTAAGATAATGAATTTATTTTTTTCTATACTATGCCACATATAATTCGTGATAAGAATAATAGATCCTTTATAAAGTATGGACCTATGACGATTGAAATCGGCCGTAGTTTAGCGGGGCCAGCAAATTCTGTACATATTTATATTGACGACAGTGAAGATTAGTTTGCATATTATTTTTTTCTTAGGTTCATTATGCTTAAAAAAATAAAAAAAGAAATCGTATGAGACTCCTTTTCCCTATTTAGATATGATATAATTTATATCAAAGTGAGGCATAAATGGTTTCGACGCCAGACTTCGCTTCTAAAGTAAAAATTTGAAGAAACGGTCTGACTTCACAGTCGGGCCGTTTTTCACGCCACGAATAGCAAAGGCTGGACCCATTTAGAGGCCTCAAGTTCAATATAATGCCGTCAATTATAAAAGTAAATAGATTAGAGGTTCCTAATGGTCACAGTAGTGACTTATAGGAACCTCTTTTATCGTGCAAGTAAATTATATAGTTAGTAAACTATTACAGAATGCTTTTACCCAAAGGAAATACAGTTTTGATGGCGCATCTACGTGAAAGTACCGCTTCATAAACGTGACATATATCATATTTTTACAGGTAATAGATTTGGAAATTACGTTGTAAATGCTTTCATTTACATGAATTTGTTATAAGGTTATATTATTTATAAGTGTTTTTTTGGATTCGTGGTGGTTTTATATGTTTTACAATTACGATAGATATAGCAATTGTAAAAGCTATCAAAAAGGATTCTTTTGCGAAGCTAATGGCAATAGTTTCTTGTCCCATTAGCATATAATAAATGGATCGATAAAAGCTGAGCCCTGGTAGTAAAGGGAATAAGCTAGTCATTAGGAAAACTATAGCAGGGCATTTCCGTTTAACAGCCAATATTCTTGATGCTATGGCGATGATAAACCACTGATGAATATGGAGAGCATAACATTAGACTGTAGTGAAGATAATGTTAAGAACAAGAACCATGAGATGAATCCTAATATTGTACAATCGATAAAATGTTGTTTAGCTACACGGAATAAGATTGCAAATGCTGTAGTACCAATACCAGCCATTATACTACGCATAAACATAGAGGTTAAGGAATTAGTATCTAAATTAGAGGTATAAAGAGGAATCATTTGTGTGTTGAAGAGTAGTGATTGTACTACTGCGACCCCCACAGCCATTGAAATACAGGTAAGTAACGCGCCCATCATAAGGGTTATTCCTGTATTATAGTTATTCTGGCTATACTCTCTAATAGCATTGACGAAAGGAACTCCGGGAACAATGTCAATCATGGCTCCTAGTAATATAACTGATAGGTTGGAGCCTAATTCAAAGTGGATAAAGAGATTACCCAATAAGGCTATTAGAATACTACCTAAAATGGTAATCAATACATCAGAGCTAAGTATGCGTTTAATCGTACACATATAGACGCCTAATATTAAGCCTATAATACCTGCAATTATAGAGTCTGTTATAGAACTACCAATTGCATAGCTAAAGCCCGAAGCTCCTAACGTATAAGCTACTAATCTCCAAAAAAAAAGAATAGTCTGACATGGTATCAATTTGATTAAGTTCACTTTCAATCTCCTCAATAGTAATATTTTTTTGTGTGACACGTCGGGAGAGAGCATTAACAGATTCAATTTTACTGAGGTTAATATCGACTTCAGGAACGTTACAAATACGAGTGATTTCAGTTCCATCAGCTTTCTTAGCAGTTGCAAAAATACCTCTATTGGATACGTAGGCTTCTAAATCTTTAAAATTCATAGCTCGTGCTATGTAGTTCATAGTATCCTCTGTACGACTGATTTCGGCGCCACTGCTAAGTAGTATTTTTCCAGCTTTTAGTATAATTTCTAATTCCACACCTGTCATTATTTCCTCGTTGTTCATTTTACTTCATTGTTATTTATATTGGACTTTTTGATAGGTCTATCTTTAGAAGATTCAGTTGATTTTGATTCTTCCTGTTGTTCTTGTAGAATATTGATATTTTTGATGTATAACTTCTTCGTCTATTGAGAGATGCTCTTCTACATAGTCTTTTTAGCTCTTGAACTGTTTCCGTATTTGAAAGTATTTCTTTTTGCTTCATTATGAATATCTTCTTTAAGAGATTTTTGTATCTGCTTGACTAATATCACCTAATGTATGGAATAGTTCGCGTTCTTTTTTTCTGAAAGATTTTTGTGAGGACTATGTTTTTTTAATGATAAATGGAGCATCTTTCTTCGGAAGAGTTTTTTTCCATAATGATATCTTTACGATCACGGAGCCAGCCATAAATAAGAATAATTAGGAGTAATAGTCCCATATAACCGAGAATTGGGTAGAGGATACTAATCAAATCTTTAAAACCAAAGAAACTACATATATATCCTATGATTACTACAGAAATAATAACAATTCTCATTCTTTTTTTGTCTGCCGTTGGCAAAAACGTCTAGCAATAGAATAAAAAAAGAGAATGCTGTATTAAAAAAATAAGTGAAAAGACTGTGATTGCATATATATATGCTAGCCAAGGATGAATTTGATTGGCAATAGCAAGAATCGGCAAATCTGCATCTTTTACTGTATCTAGATTGGCAAAAAAATAGAGATAGCGACTATAAAAACAACTAATCCGACTAATAGGTCACACGAGTGCCACCTTTTTCAGCAATACCAATACGAACAACAGAACCACCTAAAATAAAAGGCCATAGAAACAGCTGTCATAGCACATAGAGAATAATAATTAATGACAGAAAACCATACATTGCTTGTGGCTGGTTTGATTGTGTGGGCTATAGCCTCTAATGTAGTCCAATCATGACTTTTACCAATAAAAGAGTAGGCTGTAATGATGAATATCATAACAATCATGATAGGAGTAAAAACACCTAGAACACTGGTTATTTTGTCAAAGTTCATAAATGATACGGTTATGATTAAAAGTGAGCAAATTAATCCACCAAGCCAAAAAGGGAATCCAAATTGTTGTTCTAAGTTTGAGCCTGCGCCAGCAATCATAACAAATCCCATAATAAAGCTACCAGAGATTAGTACAAAATCAAGTATTCTTGTGATAATAGGATGGGAAATCTGTGTAAAAACTTCTTCATGATTGTCTGCACGATAGTAGCTCCCCAAAGAAAGCATGATTTTACCAAATGCGGCATTTAATAGACCTAGTAATAGAACACCAATAAGACCTATTTGGCCAAACTTATAAAATATTGTAGAAGATCTTGTCCACTCGAGAGTCCTGCACCTACAATAACACCTATGTAGGCAAATGCAATTTTCCATGATTGTTGCATTATATTTTCCTCCTTTCAAATACATAACTTAGTAAATATTTAATATTATATCATACTAATGATTCAGTTGATGGAAACCTCACCGCCAATCTCTAATTGCATAGTATTATTTCAGATGTTAAGATTGCAAACTTAGGAGATACCTATAAGGGTGAAGTAGATTTGCTATGATACAATAATAGTAATATGAAATGTACTAAGTCCCAATGAAGTTGATGCGGTTCGTCATAAACTAGATTATCAAGAGGACTATGAGCAGGATTATCCTTTTAAGTAATGTGTATATTTGTTTCGTGTGTTGAGGTGTGAATCCTATGGCTACGTGGTCTGGAATACGGCATAAGTTAGAAACAGAATATCTTGCTATCAGCTTGCGAGGGCATATTCAATATTTTGTTACCACTTATAGTAAATCACCTGATCATGAGGGGTGGGCTGCTATACGATATAATGGTAAGGAAATTATAAAAGGCAATTATTGGAATCAATATGTGAAGGCCCATCTGTTTCCTAAAGATGATACCTATGAACGAAGAATACATGAAGGTTTTCCGTTTATAGACAATACAGCACTAGAATTAGGCGTATTTGATCAGCGGTGCTTTTATCAGGCTTTTGATGAATTTGAGAATCAAAACATAGATAAGAGCTTGGTTAGTGATAATCTAATTGTACGTATCTTTGCAGTTTTAGATAGACGTGTGGGAAAACGTAGACTCATTGCAATGAGAAATCTCATGGAGGAGCAAGCTCCTGTATTTCAAGAGTTTATGCTATTCGTGTGCACCATGAAGGTTTATAAATGAAAGCACGGAAGGAAATTGTTGTAAGAGTATAATACATTTGTGACAAGTGAATAAAAAATGAGAAGGAACTCTGTTATAATGAAGTTGCTTAATCCAAACATTACAACAAAAGGAGTTCCTTCTCATGCATTCTATTATAACTGAAGAATTAAGATTTCGTAAACGAGTATGTGAATATGCTATAAAGTATGGAAATAATGCTGAAGCTGCACGCCGTTATCATACTAGTAGACAACAAGTACAACGTTGGGTGAAGCGTTTCGACGGGACTATCGATTCACTTCGATTGTATAGTCGTAAACCACATTCTCATCCTAATCAACACACTGAGGAAGAACTAGCACTTATCAAGCGTATGCATTCTAAGTTTAAACATGAAGGGCTGTCTCAAGTATATGTTGAGGCAAAAAAGCGTGGTTATAAACGCTCATATGGCTCTATGTGCCGACAAATAAGGTGTCACATTAAAGAGAAAAAGGTTGTTAAATCTGTTCCAAAAAGCAAGTGGAAACCAGATCTAGTAACATATCCAGGAGAAAAGGTTCAGATTGATATAAAATACGTACCTCGCGAGAGTTTAGCCTTTTCAACACAAGGAAAATCTTACTATCAACTTACAGCTATTGATGAGTTTTCTAGAAAGAGAATTCTAAAAATTATAGATGAAAAAAGTGTTACTAATACAAGTCGGTTCTTATTAAATTTAGAAGCCAAAATGGGATTTCCTATTCATACAATACAAACAGATAATGGTCGTGAATTTACAAACTATGGAGTAAAAGATCGAGAGTGTTTATTTGATATTGTATTAAAAAGATTAGAAATAGAGCATAAAACGACAAGACCATTTTCTCCGTGGCAGAATGGAAAGGTAGAGCGCAGTCATCGAATTGATAGTGAGAGATTTTATTCTCGTAAGTTTAATAGTATGGAGAGTTTTCTAAAAGCACATAGTCGATATGCTAATAGATATAATAACATTGCACAAAAAGTCTTAAACTTTAAATCACCAAACCAAGTTATAACAGAGTACTTTATGAATCAAAAGGCATAGGTATTTGTCACAAATGTTTGATTACTCTAGAGAACAAGAATTTTTTGATGGTAGTGGTCTAATGCAATTCATCACACAAAATGATAAAATTAGATTTATTAATGTTATTGAATATGAAAAAAATTAGATCAAGGTATAACAAAAAGCACAGTTACGTAATATGTTAATCGATGTAAATGTATTACAACCACATAGTAAAAACTCTGATGCTATTGACGTATTTAACTTGATTGTAAATAAATAATAGATATTAATAGGGAAAGAAATCACATGAGATTTCTTTCCCTCATTAAATATGATATAATTTATATCAAAGTGAGGCATAAATGGTTTCGACGCCAGACTTCGCTTCTAGTGTTTTAAATTGAAGAAACGGTCTGACTTCTCTGTCGGGCCTTTTTTCATGCCACGATTAGAAAGCTAGCTTTTACCTAGAGGTCAATCACTTTGCAGCCATGATAATGGTCGCTACAAGTATGCCAAAGGAAATCATTAATGATAGCACTTTGTATGTACTCATATTGATCACCGCCAATCTCTAGAAGATTAGCAAAGACTGGACCCATTTAGAGGCCTCAAGTTCAATATAACGATGTCAAGTGTAAAAGTAAATAGATTAGAGGTTCCTAATAGTCACCTAGGTGACCAATAGGAACCTTTTTTACTTGACTTTTAAATTTATATAACCCAATATGTTACAATTAATAATATAGTAGTCATATTGTAGGAGATGCCTATGTTGTACTTAGTTATTGCCGTCATCGTCATTGCATTTATTGCAAAATCTAGATCATCGAATAATCAAACAGATAGTGATGCGGATATAGAGAAACAGAATCGCATATTAGATGAAGTTAATCGTACATACGGAAATATTGAATCGTATGAACCACAATTAGAACCTTCAGATATAGAAGGGATATATTTTAATGAGTTTCGTGAATATGTTGATGCTGAAGGTCGTGTGTTGACTCCAGCAGAGATTGATGAAATCCGGTATAAAGATGATTATAGAGAGGATATTGAACAGGATTATCCGTATCATCGATAATCGTGGAGGGCGTAGAGATGAAACGAATTATATATGCTATCAGCCTTGGGGTATTGCTAGCGACACCAGTGCTTTCACAAGCAATTGATACAACACCAATGATACGTGTTACGAATGTGCATAATGGTCAAAGTGATGAATCGTTAGATACTTTCACAGAAACAAAATTCTTCGGACCATATCAATTCCGCGTATTAAAGGATGCTATTGAAACGCAGGGCGAAACAAAAGATATTGATGGTAGGGTGTTTAGAACCTCTGATGGGGTATTTATGCATGTTAAGGCTAAATCTATTGATGATAGTAGTATGTCCTTGGATAATGAGATTAAGAATCTTGTTAAAGATAGAACGATTCCTGAACCGACTGTTAAGATGGTATTGCCTATTAAGGATGATGTAATAGAGGTTAATAATGATGGTGTGCGCAGTTTACTTGCTGAATTTATGTATGGCTGGCCATTAAAAAATAGGACGGATATGGTATTAGTTACTGATTATGAAGGAACTAGATACTATTATAAATTGCAGTTCTATAGAGATAGATTGCCAAACGGTGTTCGCATTGAGCAACTGCGAGAAATGATTATGGATGCGCAGTTTAGCTATAAATAATATGAATATATTATGTTCGAGAGAGGATACATTGTGTTAAAGCATATAGTATTAGCTATGACTATTAGCGTAGCTATCATTACGCCTGCTCAGGCTATAGACATTAATATACCTGGTGCTGATAGGACTGTTCCTGTAGAGGCGTATAAGAATTATAATTATACGAATGAAAGTTTAGAAAAGGCGTTATCAGATAAAGAAGAACATGTAGCTAAGAAATTAAAATCTTACCATTATCGAGATTATGAAATTAGTCGACAAGTTCAATATAGTAAGAATACTTTACGTGCCGTGCAAGCACATAGTACAATCATTCGTCTACATTCTGATACGGATGGTATGCGATTAGTAATGCCATTTTCAAGCCAGCATGGTCTGTATACTCAGAAACAGGATGGACAGACTTTAGAAATCAATAATCAGAAAATTGATTTTTCTATTATGGCAGATACAACACAGTATTTAAATCAATTAAATAAGAAAAATCGTGATTTACATCGTGACATTAAAAAATTCTCTTATCCATCTATAGGATCTGCTTTGTGGTTTAAGGAAAAGCAACAATCTAAAGACAATAACGAAATATATACGACAGGTATTCAGTTTAAAAATCCTAAGAATAAGTCAAAATCCTATCGGATAGCATTTTCTTATAATGGGGGCGGTTCTGAAGGTGCATTGATTGATCATCATGTAGAAAATATGATTGCTAATTATATAGTGCCATCTATTCAGCTTTTACCTGATACAGATTCATATTCTGAAAGCAAAGAGTTATACGGATTTGTTTATAAGACCCCAAAAGGATTAGAACAGAAGATTGGATATGATATAAATAATGATGCAAATCATGTATATAAAACAGCTGGGTATGAACAGAGTGTAGATGTTAGTAGTACTATACGTGGTGATGAAAGCATGGCTGCTCAGTATACTAAAATGTTAGAATTTATAACTATTATTGGTATAAATTTAGGTATTAAAGATCCGCAATATGCTATTGTTTGGAATGATGGTATTCCGTCAGCTTTAATTGATATATATAATCCAGATGGGGAGTCTTTAATTGTTGTATTTACATATGATGATAAGAATAGAATGCTTACAAATTGGATTGCTTATAATTTAAAAAGAAAGCAAACTTAGTCATGATGAAATACGTAATATAGCAGAATCTGTTAAGATAAAAGATAAAGTTTCGCTTACTAATCAAAAGATACAACCTTTATCTGAGGAGTTTCTTATATTTTAAAGTTTCTTATTAATAGAATATGTAATGAAAAAAGGTCTATATACTACAGCACAGTAATATATAGACCTTTAATTGTATTATCTAGTTTTCCAACTATTATAGGATGCTTTTACCCATAGGGAATACAGTTTTGCCAAATACCTTGTTTACAAGTACGGCACCAGAACCGTAGAAGCCCAAGAGGGAGATGAATAATTCAGACCATGCTGCAAGGGCGAAGAAGCCTGTTTTGCCACCTAAGAATAGGTCTGTTGCAAGACCGAAGAATAGGAAGCAGATTAATAGCATAATAGCGAATACAACCTTGTTTGTTTTCAAAGATGCGATTGTACCAAAGATAGAGAAGATTAAGAAGCCCACATTTAAGTCCTTTATTTATGATATACTACATATAAAGTATGTAGGAGGTTATATGGTTTTTCTTACTTCATTACAAAGCATCATGCCTATCGTCTTGCTCATATCTCTTGGATATTTCCTAAAAGGGCGGGGCATGTTTAATGATACATTTAGCTCGAATCTATCGAGGCTCATCATGTCCGTCATTTTGCCGGTCGGCGTATTTATGTCCGTGCTACACAATGTGCAAACATCGGATTTGTGGGACTTGCGGTATGGATTACTTGTCGTGATGATGACCTATGTAGTATCGTACATCATAGCGTTTATTATGATGAAAATTGTACATGTCCCACGGGGACGCCGCGGTATTTTTATCAATATGGTAGTTAACGATAATTGTTTATTTATTGGACTACCTGTACAGATTGCATTGTTTGGGCCTGATGCATTACCGTTTTTTTCTTGCTGTATTATATTGGTAATACCATATCTGTATGGATGTTTGGTGTATTCCTTATTGAGGCTGATCCGTTGCCTACGAATGGTGCTAGCCATGGTGAAAGCTTCCGCACCTTAGTACACAAGTTTTCTTGGAAAAAATTATTGCCACCGCCATTATTGGGCTTTTTCTTGGCATTAGTATTCCTATATGCTCAAATTCCATTGCCGACGGTATTACATAATACGTTAAACTATATAGGGAATATGGTAACACCATTATCCTTGCTATATATTGGTATCGTATTACATGATGCGGGCCTTAAAAGCATGCGTTTAAATAAGGATTCCATCGGTGGTATCATTGGCCGTTTTGCCGTAGCCCCATTTATTATGTTCTGCGTTATCTATGCTACAAAATACTTCATGGGCATTACATTGGATCCCGTTGCGGTCGTTACATTCATCGTTCAATCTGCAGGACCGGTAATCGCCGTATTGCCAATCGTAGCGAATGAAGCAGGTTCTGATTTGCCATTTGCAACGGGACTCGTAACCATTAGCTCCGTATTGTTCGTATTCGTTATACCAGTTATTATGGAAATATTAACACTGTTTGGGATGTAAAGCTTAATTATTACCACATTATAAGAAGATTTTATTTTTATAATGTGGTATTTTTATTTGAATTTTAAACGTATGTTAGTTTGATGTATAATGGAATAAATAAGGAGTAACAGTTGACCTATAATATTTAAAGAAGCTATTATTAAATTAATAGGGATATATTATTAAATTAGAAAAGAGGTGATTTCATGGCGTTTGTTCCAAAGATAACAGTATCCGAATTTGTAGAGCGTGAAATTAGTATTCGTTATAAACGTTTACCTATAGTTAATTTTGTTAATTTAATAAAATCAGGTGTAGAATTAGGAAAATTTGAGAGATATGTGATTGAATTTTTTAGAGAGGTAAAACCAGAAAATAGACGTAAATTTATGGTAGAACAAAATATTACACCATTCGAAATGGAACAATTATATAACAAAGTAAAGCATATCCCGGCTGTTAGTACTGTAGAAGGATCGATTTATGGAGAGTGAACGGCATGTATTTAATCAGAATATATTTGTGGATGATGATATAGAGATTGTAACTAAGAAGGTTTTCTTTAGAGGTGCATCTTTACATCCTCGGGATTTATACGATTTGGCTACTGTTTATTTAGGACCAAGGAGAAGTGAATTAGTTAATGCTCTAATTAATATCCCAGAACAGTTACAAGAGTTTCATGATGCTTTACAACGGGTAGGACCAGGATTTTCTTTTTCTGAAGATTATGGTTTAGATTTAGTATTAGATATACCATTAGGGCTTAATGGCCGAGAGGTGGATATTTGTATAGATTTATGTAATGAGGTTCGTAAATCTTTAGTTTAATTAGATATAATATCATTAATTTTATAAGAAAACGACTAGTACCATATACATATGTATATGGTACTAGTCGTTTTCTTATGCATTAAGCGCTTCGATAATCGTTACGATATCTTCTGCCTTTCGAGCAATGTGTTTGACGCCTAAATTTTTATGTAATTGTTCGTCTCTAAAGCCCCACGTAACGCCGATGCATAGTAGGCCTGAGTTATTTGCAGTAGCTACATCGACTTCAGAATCACCGATGTAGATAGATTCACTTTGTGTGGAATCTAATTCTTTTAATGCTTGTAATATCATGTCTGGTGCTGGTTTACGTTGTAATCCAGGGCGTTCGCCAATAGCTACTGGTAAACGATCACCAAAGTATTCCTTATTTAATGGAGTAATACCTTCTTGGATTTTATTAGAAACAATGGCGAGTTTATATCCTTTAGCACGTAATGTGTCTAATACATCAAGCATGCCAGGATATGGTGCGGTGTAATCCTGTAAATGTTCGCCGTAGTATGCTTTAAATTCGTCGAGATAGGTGTTGAATTCAGCCTCCGAAATGGAATCTGGTAGCGATTGACGCATCAAATGAGCTACGCCATTGCCAAGGGCTGCTTTCACCTCAGGAACCGACCGTTCTGGCAAATCATGAGCGCGCAATACATAATTCACCGCATTGCGTAAATCTGTTAATGTGTCTAGCAATGTGCCGTCACAATCGAATACAATAGTTGTATATTTCATGGGGACCTCCAATTTTAAAATTTATATAGAATATATTATAGCTTAAAATATAAGCTGAGTAAATTAAATAGTATTCTATTTATTAATATTGTTGACAAATATATTTTTTAGGTATAGTGTTAATATAGATAATTATATAAATTATGTTTATCTTTTTGTTTTTTGTGATGGAGTGGGGCAGAGTATGAAAAAGAAAATGAATAAACATTGTAAGGTTAGCGCTTTGTTAACCGCTGTTTTGGTAACGAGTACTTGTAGTTGTTTATGGGGGAGCTCTGTATATGGAGAAACTCCAATTACCGATGCGAATGGCAATACGTATCTGGCTAGTGATAATACTAATATTACTGGTAAAAGTAATTCAGTTCCAAGTGGTAAAAATGCTACTATTGTGGGGGATAATAATACAATTACAAAAACATTCCCTAGAGACAATGGCTCTCTTGTAAATGCCGTTGGTAATGAAGATGTACGAATAGTGGGGTCTAATAATACAGTTCAAGGTAGCCGGAGACAACATGTGATTGGTGATAATAACCAAATTATCGCTCGTGATGCTGGGACGGTTACTGATTATGGACATCCATCTGGTCGTGAACCGAATACATCAGATTTGACAATTGGTAGAGGGAATTTTATACGCGGTACTGACACATATCGAAATGAGTGGGACTCCTTAACTGTTATCGGCAATAATAATAAAGCTGAGTACAGCACAGAATCTGCTGGTGGTCCTTCAGCAGGTATTGTCATTGGGGATAATCAAAATATTGATACTATAAGTGAGTCTGTTGTGATTGGTAGTATGTCGCCTGCGGAGCAAGCCCAAAAATCAGACCAAGATCCAAGCGATAAAAAATATACGGTTGGTGGGTCTAGTACGATTATTGGATATCATACATCTAACACTTCAGGCGGTAGTGTAGTGGTAGGCAACCATTCAAAATCGGGGCAAATATTACAAACTATTACTGGTCACGGAACCACAATTGAAGGTGGGAATAATTTATCGGGTTCGTACTCTTCCTCTTATGGGGCTCTAAATACGCTTGAAAGTACTGCCACTGATACGGAGGAAGCTGATAATGTTGCTAACTCTGTAACAGGTAGTTTAAACCGAACAGCTGGAACTACAGGTACCATGATTGTTGGTTCTGGTAATGTGGTGACAAATTCTAAAGCCCCAATGATAGATAATCCTGCACTAGGTTCAACCATTGGTGATTTTTCTATTCAAACTATAGATATGATTGGGACCGATAAACTCAGAGGTAAAAACCGAAACTACAGTAGAAGATGGTCGACATTATATGAAAGAATACATGGCTTTGAGTGCTGGTGCCGTATCTATTTTAGGTAGTAGCAATACAGCTGATTATGCTATTCGCTCTCAAATTTCAGGTACTAATAATGTCTTAAAAGGGCAAGAGAATAATTTAAGTACTTTCAATACTGTTAGTGGGTATGGTAATGAAGGTACGAATATTAGTCGATCTACTATTGTTGGTACTAGAAACAACCTTAAAAATGGTGAGGATAACGTAGTGATTGGGGATTTCCATAACTTTGATGGTGGAAAGCATAATGTTGTACTTGGCTCCATGGCAGCTGAGGAGCGAGATGTAACAAAATCATTTACAAATATATTTGATAGTAGTACATCTACCTATACAGTGAAGGAATTAGTTGCTACTCGTCGCAATACAGCAAATGTTGAAAATGCTGTAATGCTTGGTTACAATACGGACGTTACTCGAAATGGTGGTGTTGCATTAGGGAGTGAATCGATTGCTTCTGTAGATAAAGGGATTGCTGGTTATGACCCTACTACAAAAGCTGCTTCTACTGATGGTTCTCCAACTTGGAAATCTACGGCAGCAGCTATTTCTGTAGGTGACTCTACTGGAACGACTGTTCTTACACGACAAATTACAAATGTAGCAGCTGGTTCAGAAGATACTGATGCTGTCAATGTAGCACAGTTAAAACGAATTACAGCAGATTCCACAGCTAATATTAATAATCAATTGACTCAAGTTAATAATCGTATTGATGCTGTAGATAGTCGTGTTAAACGTGTAGGTGCCGGTGCGGCAGCATTGGCAGCGTTGCATCCGCAAGATTTTGACCCTAATGATCATTGGACTTTTGCTGCTGGCTATGGTAATTATCGTGGCTCTAGTGCTATGGCTCTTGGTGCATTTTATCGTCCTAATAATAAGGCTTTATATTCGGTTGGTGCTAGTCTAGGTGGTGGAGAGGACCTCTTTAACTTAGGCGTTAGTCTCAAATTTGGTAAGAGTGAACCTTATGCAGACTACTCCAAAGCAGGACTGGTTAAGGTTATCAATGACCAAGATGCAAAAATTAAAGACCAAGATGCAAAGATTAATGCTATGCAAGAACAAATTGAAAAAATGATGGCTAAATTGAATTTATAATATAGTTTTTTTACGCTTATGTACAGCCAACTATGTTACAATAATGTAATATGGTTGGCTGTTGTTTTCATAAAGAGGTAAGTTATGACTGAAATACAAGCTCTTTTTATTATTGAAAGCGTCCCTAGAATCCGCAAATCTTCATGGTGTTGAAGCCATGCTCAACGATGATTGCGAATATGTTTCTACGGGACGAGGCATTATTGCTCGTAATAAACGTGAAAGCTTAGAATTTTTAACGGCCATGGTTGATTCCATCCAATCTGACCATGTACCTGTTATCTGTCGTGTGATGCATATTACAGAGGTTTACGAAGAAGGCGCTTTATTTCATGAGGGCCGTCACGGTTTGACTGTTGCCTATGAAGAAGGCGACCAATATGCGTATATGTTGTTTGTTGATATCAATGAAGATGGCCGTATTGACCGCATCGTTTCTAGCCAAGAAAATTATGCGTTTGAATACGATGATCTTCGTTTATCCTTAGATGAAACACCATATCGTTTCCCAATTGTGCCGCATACTGTGAAAGACTGGATTGCGGCCCTTAGCATCTGGCTTGAAACAGATAATTTTGATATCGATGATTTTTACCAATTCATTGATGAAGATACAAAGGTAGTGTTCCAAAAAGGCGATGCAGAATCTATTACACTAGAAAATGGCCTCGATGTAGCGGACTACTTTGATCAACTCATGAATCAACACTTTGTTGCCGTACCACATATCATTCGTGATGAAGAAGATAATCTTATTTTGGTCTATGGCCCTATGAGCCTTATCGTGAGCCTTAACGAACAAGGTGGTTTGGCCGTAATCAGTATATACATTGATACGCGCGACGAAGAAGAATCCATAGATGAATACGGTTATATCGAAGAAGATTTGACAGAACCTGTAGAAGAAGAACCTTTTACGGATTATTGATTGGTACATCATACATGTCCATAAAAATTAAAACAGGCCTGTACTAATTTTTGGGTGACCTTATATAGGTGTGTTCAGAAATAGAACAGGCCTGTACTAATTTTATGGAGCCCCTATATAGGTATGTTGAGAAATAGAACAGGCCTGTTCTAATTTTAAAGAGGCAGGAGCTCGCTCCTGCCTCTTTTATATACAAAAATGTAATTAGATATCTTCTTTTTCTTTGATTATACCAGCTTTTTTCTTGCGCCAGTACCAAATGTAGAGCGGAAGAATGACGATACAGCCACCTAGACCCCAAAGTAATTGGTTTGTTTGGGCTTGGCCTAGCATCCAAAGGGATGTAGCAATGGCGATGATTGGAACTGTGTAACCACCAGGGATTGTATAGGACCGTTCTTTATCTGCCCATTTACGACGGAATATGATGACTGCTAAACATGTTGGTAGGTACTGTGTGAAACGGGATACCGCACTAATAGCAGCAAGGGTTGTAAATGAACCGGACCAGGCGAGTAGTACGCTGGCAATAGCGGTGACAATCGCTGCTACATATGGCGCATTGTAGCGATTACGTTTAGCTAAGGCACTTGGAAGCATGCCATCTTCGGCCATGGATGTTGCGATACGAGGGGCGTAATAGGCTTCGGCAAAGTTAATACCGCCCATAGAAATCAATGTGCCTGCCAATACAATGTACATGCCAATTGGGCCTACAATTACATTGAAAGCATCTTGTACCGGTGCTTTTGTATTAGCAAGGTCTGAACCTAAAACACCGATGGATACAGCAAGTATGGCCATATATAGGACTGATACGAGTAGCATACACATGATAATGGCACGAGGTAAATTCTTTTTAGGATTCTTCATATCTTCTGCGGCAATAGCGATAACCTCAAACCCTGTATAGGCAAAGAAGAGAAGAACGGCCTGCTTGCGCAAAGGATCCATCTACATAGGTATCTTGTGGAAATACAGGTGTAAAGTTAGCGCCGTTAATAAAGAATATACCAATAGCGATAAATAGGGTGAGAGGGACTAACTTAGAGATTGTAATTAAGTTATTAACAAATTTAGATACGTTAACACCAAATATGTTTACGATTGTTAAGCCTACGATTAATATGAAGGAAATGACATCCTTTGCTAAATCGCCACTTAAGGCCGGGACTGCAGCGCCTAGCGCCGTGGCAAAGCCAACGGCCATGGCGGCCCAGGCGATAACCGTTACAATCCATTTAAGGACGCCTACCTCAAATCCCCAAAAGTCACCTAATGCATGTTTGGCATATAGATAGGGACCACCATTACGTGTGAATAGGCTGGCCGCTTCGGCAAAGCACAAGGCAATACATCCTGCAATGACCGCATCAAATAAAAGGACCCCTAGACTGGCTGACCCAATGATGGCATAGGCCTTATTCGGTAATAGGAAAATCCCTGTGCCAACGATACCGTTGATACCGAGGGAGTACGATACTCCAAAATCCAAATTTACTTTTTTTATCCATTAGTTTGCCTCCTTACTAGCATCTACGAAGGCTTTAAATAATGTTTCTGCATGTACATCTTTCACATGCATCATTTCTGGATGGAATTGAGTTGCTACGAACCATGGACGATTCGTATCTTCTAATGCCTCTACTGTACCGTCCTTGGCACGGCCTGTAACAACTAGGCTTTCACCAATATCCCGGCACGTTTGATGATGATGGGAATTTGTAATCCATGTGGTTGTGCCGATGATTTTCGCTAATTTAGAATCAGGTTCAATTTCTACCGTATGCGTAGGTAATGCAGGCGTTTGATTTTGGCTGTGCTTAATCGTGCAATTTTCATCATATGGCAAATCTTGGTACAAGGAACCACCACGATAAACATTCACGATTTGGCAACCGCGACAGATGGCGAATACAGGAATATTTCGTGCCTCCGCTGCAGCTAGTAAGGCAAAATCGAATTGATCGCGCTCAGGGAACACATCACCAATGCCTCGCAATGGTTCTTCGCCATAATTGAGCGGATACACATCATGACCACCTGTAAGGAGTAGGCCATCAACGATATCGATGGTTTCCTTTGCTTGCTCTAAATTTTCTGTAAAAGGAATAATAATAGGAATGCCGCCGGCTTCTTCGATGGAGCGGACATAATCCTGATTCACATAAGAACGGATTAAATCAACATAAGCGCCGCTGTTATCGCGTAGCGTATTGCCGGAAATTCCGATTACTGGTTTTTTCATAACATCACCTCAATGTGTAAAATACTGTACATCAAGTACAGTATAATTATAATTCATTTTCCTATAATATACTATAACATATTATGCAAGTAGGAATTGCGTTTGTGTCAATATAGCTAATACTGGATGATTCTAAAATAAATTTATAGAAAATTGATAAAAATTAATAATTAGGTATAATGAGTTTTAGATTGTAGAGTATAAATTGAGGAGAGAATGTATGAACTGGAAACGTGTAATAGCATTAGGTTTACTTGGATTAACGTTTGGCATGGGGCAGTCCTATGCGATAGATGTAAATATTCCTGGCGCAACATCTAAAATTGATGAAATGCACTATAGAGATTATCGCCCTACAGGTCGTATTATAGAACGTATTGATAGCGAAATCAGTAAGGAGATTGACCAACTTAAGACTACACATCCCAAATACGCAGACGATGAACTACAGAAGTTAAAGGATGTAGTACAAGGGGTGAATCATGCAACCAATCATTCATATACTGTATATGTATTAAAGGAAAATGGTGCTGATTTAACGTTTACACTGCCGTTTTCATCAGTGGCTACTATTTCTAAAAACTTTAAAGAAGATCATGTAGTTGCACATCAAACAATAACGGCTGTCGGTAATATTGGCGTTGAAGTTCAACAGGTTAAGAGTACTACTAATTGGGCTGATTCACAAGTGCCTTATAGTGAAGTAACAAAGGATGTCATACGAGCGCAAATAGATACAAATCATGATGGAAAGGTTAGTTTTATCGATGGAAATACATTTACATATAAAACCGTGGAGAACGGGACTTGGGATATAGCCAATTACGGAAAATATCCTAATGGAACCATTAATTTTACGTTACCTGGAAAACCTAATACTGTCTATCATGTAGGCTATGGTTTAAATGAAAATATTTTAAAATACCATATTAAGGGAAATCAAAAAGAGTTAGTTGATAAAACAATGACAACATTAGCAAATTTTGCACTACCATCTGTGAAGCCTGCTAGTTCTGTATTGGAATACTCGAGCCCTGTTTCTATAGGAAATTACACCTTTAGGGTATTGAAAGGTAGTAAATTGGTGGATAAAAAGAAGGATAAAGATGGTAATGAGTTTACAAGATTTGCGTCAGGATCAATACGTTCCTTATTTATTAAACATCCTGTTTCAGACCCTATATTAATTGAGAAACAAGCCGTTTTCTATAAATATTTGACGGAGTTTTTGAGTAGGGAAGAACTCAATGGTATGAAGGGCATTCAATATGCTACTGTTTGGAATGATGCAACCCCAGGGGCATATTTTGAGGTAGAAGGTAGTGAGAAAACATTATTTGTAATTGTTGTTTATGATGATCGTTATGTTTATAGTTATTATACTGTACAACCGAACGATGTTCATCTAAGTAAATATAAGATTCGAGATATGATTCAATATATTAGTAGTAAAGTTGACAAAAATAATTATGATACAGTAAAGCTTGGTTTAGGAGTTGACCCTAGGGTTTTTGATACGCGATGGTCTAGTGATTTTGATATGTCTATAGGATAAAAACTATTATATAATCTCAGCAAAAAGAGGACCGGCTCAAATGAGTCGGTCCTCTTACTATTTGTATATGTAATTATCTAAAGAATCTACCAATAAGTGGCATGCTAGCACCATCGTTTTTGTTAAGCCCTTTTAAAAGAACCATGATGATAACGTAGAGCAATAAGCCTTCGATACCGGTGAGTATAAAGTTAGCCCACATTGGTAAGATATTTGTTAGGTAGTGGTAGCTCAAGAAGATGAGTATACCCATGACACCGGCACTGACCACGTTTTTCCATAGAAGGGAAATATCGAGGAAGTAGCCTGTGTATTTTTTGATGTAAATCAAATTGAGTAACGCTGCAAAGCCAATATCAGCAACGGTTGCCCAGGCAGCACCACCGATACCAAGCCATGGGATGGCCGTTAATGTCCAGTTCAGGATGACTTTGATTACTAATGAAATACCCATATTAATAACCGGAATACGTGGCTTGTTAAGGCCTTGTAAAATTCCTGTTGTAACTTGGTGTACACCGAGGAAGAAGATAGAGAACGCTGTGATTTGTGTTGCTAATTCTGCCTTAGGTGCGTTGTAAATCAACGTAACAGTTGGTGCTGCAAGTACATATAATAGTACCGTAAATGGTACGGTTGCCATAAATGTTAAGCGCATAGAACCAGCAGTACGTTCGTAAATACCTTCATGATCTCGCTTAGCAAAGCATGAGAGATGGCTGGTACGATGCTCGTAGCAAGGGCCGCTGTAATAATGGTAGCCAAGTTGATGAGCGGCACTGCCATACCTGTAAGATAGCCGAACAGTTCTGTTACTTCATTCATCGGGAAATTAGCGTCTAATAGGCGACGTGGTACGATGAGCAAATCAAGATTTGCTGTTAATGGTAACATAATGCTGGCTAAGGAAATCGGAATGGACAACGATAACAGTCGCGATAAAATTTCCTTGGCCGATTCGCGTGGACCATCGTAGCTTTCACCAGTACTACTAGCCTTAGGCAATTTGTAGTAATAGTACAAGAGCACGAGGAAGGCACCAAAGGCACCGACGCCAGCGCCTAGGCTAGCACCGCCAGCTGCAGCCGGTAAGCCATATGGCAATAAGATAGCCGCTGCACCGAGCATAACGATAACGCGCAATAGTTGTTCTACGATTTGGCTGACCGCCGTTGGGGTCATCATTTCATAACCTTGGATATAGCCGCGGGAAACAGGAAATCCACGTTACAAAGAATACTGCCGGAGCAAGTGCGATGATTGAGTAGTAGGCACGGCTTTCAGCAATGAGACCGCTAGAGATAAGCCAATCTGCGCCAAAGTACATGGCCAAGCTGGCGATAAAGCCCGTAATGGTCAGCATTGTGAAAGAAATATTAAATACTCGTTTAGCACCACCAAAGTCGTGTAATGCTAATCGTTCTGCCGTCAAAATAGAGATGGCAATCGGCACACCTGCGCTCGAAATTTGTAATAGTAACAAATAGATAGGAAAGGCCATCTGGTAGATCCCGATGCCTTCCCCGCCCAAGATACGGGAGAGAAGAATCCAGTTGATACTACCGATGGCTTTCACTACGAAACCGGCAATGGTTAATATTAAGGTTCCTTTTAAAAATCCACTAGCCATAGATTATAGTTTGTGAGAAGAACCTAATACATCTTTAATTTTGTGAGCTACCATGCCTTTAATAGCGTCACGAGCAGGTCCTAAATATTTACGAGGGTCAAATTCGGATGGATTTTGTGCCAAGTATTCGCGTACAGATGCAGTCATAGCAAGGCGAAGGTCTGTATCGATGTTGATTTTGCAAACCGCCATTTGCGCTGCTTTGCGAAGCATTTCTTCAGGTACGCCTTGTGCGCCAGGGATATTGCCACCAAATTCGTTACATTTTGCTACGAATTCAGGCAATACGGAGGAAGCACCATGCAATACGATAGGGAAGTTAGGCAATAATTTACCAACCTTTTCCAAACGTTCAAAGTCGAGGTATGGTGTGCCTTTGAATTTGTAAGCACCATGGCTTGTACCGATAGCGATAGCCAAGGAATCAACGCCTGTTAATTCTACGAATTCAGCAGCTTGTTCTGGGTCTGTGAAGCGAGCGTCTGCATCGGATACGTTAACGTCATCTTCGACGCCAGCCAAACGACCAAGTTCTGCTTCTACTACAACACCGTGCGCATGAGCGTATTCAACAACTTGTTTTGTAATTTTTTTACGTTTTCTTCAAAAATCATGGTGAGAAGCGTCAATCATAACAGATGTAAAACCGCCGTCTACGCAATCTTTACAGATTTCAAAAGAATCACCGTGGTCAAGGTGAAGAGCGATTGGTAAATTGCTATCTTCCAATGCTGCTTCTACTAGTTTTACAAGATAAATATGTTTAGCATATTTGCGAGCACCTGCAGATACTTGCAAAAATAAGAGGGATTGTTCCTCTTTTGCTCGCATCGACGATACCTTGTACGATTTCCATATTGTTAACGTTAAAAGCACCTACTGCGTAGCCACCTTCATAAGCTTTTTTGAACATTTCCGTAGTCGTTACTAATGGCATGTTGTCCTCCTTGGCTTTATAGCCGATTGTATGTATTTTGAAAGTATTGTCATCAACTTATGATGATACATATCTATTCATTGTTAGTATATCAAGAAACGATATAAAGCACCACAATTTTATAAGGTTTTCTAGATGAATCTGTTAGAGACATAGTAAATCTTTCATATCCGTTGGCATAGGGGCCCGTAGTTCTATATACTCCTGTGTCATAGGATGGGTGAAAGCTAGGTAGCCAGCGTGCAATGCTTGACGATGGATATGATCTAAATGACCGCCATATAAATCATCACCAGATAAAGGAAAACCTAAATGGGATAGGTGTACACGAATCTGATGGGTTCGGCCTGTATGCAATACACATTGCACATGAGTAAGAACCTTTTGCGTGTTTGTATGCATATCTGTTAGTGCCAGTTGTGACACCGTGTGGCGTGCAAGAACCGTTACATCTGTACGAGCCGGTTTGCCTGTTAATGTGCAACACCGTTCGATGATGCTACCCGGTTTACGTCCGATGGGATAATTAATGGTTAGCGATTGACTTGGCATAGTGCCTTCAACGATGGCGTCATAAACCTTTTGAAATTTTGTGCGTTGCTTATCAAAGGCGTGTTGTACTACCGATGTTTTAGCGATGATGACGATGCCCGATGTGTCCTTATCGAGGCGATGGACGGGGTGAAAGTCATGAGCCTGCTCAGTTTCGTCATAATAATAGAGCACGCCATTTGCCAATGTTCCATCGCGTACCGTCGAGGTAGGGTGCATAAGAACACCGGCGGCTTTATTTACAGCGAGGATGTGTTCGTCTTCGTATACGATTTCCAGATTCATTGGAGAGCGTGAAAATTCTTGTTCAGGTACTAATTTCATAAGTAGATGATCTCCGCCATGAACAAGGGTATCCCATGTAGCTGGTTGTCCGTTAATGGTGATGATACCATCATTTTTTAGACGCCGGCGCATGCGCTGTGAAATATGCTGTTGTTTTATAATATGATTCATTGATTGCGTGTGTACATTAGCATCTACAATCAAGTCGATTATGGTTGCTGTTTTCATAGGTCCTATTATAGCAAAAAAATAATGGATGAAGAATTTTTCATAATTTATTGTATATATAAAGGGCTATATAGTATAATTTATATTAATAATTATTTATATATTTTTTTATATGTATAGACCTTTGAGTAATAAGAGGAGAGATTTATGAAACTCAACAAGAAATCTTTATTAGTCGCATGTGTGTTGGCGGCTATGTCCACTAGTGCTTTGCAGCATCCACTACAACATCTACTAGTACCACAACTGTAACAAATACAGATACACCAACATCTACTAGTACGCGTGTAACACGTGAGCAACATAGTACATCCGCATCTTCTACTACGTGGAAATCGGAGGAAACTCATAGAACTACATCGACAAGTACTAGCGTAGGTGTAATGACACCTCAAAAACTAGAAGAACGTAGTGCCATGGCAGGATACATTGCTGCCGATGTATCTGATGTATTAAACCCATATCGCGATGTACCAAAATCTTTGAAGTCTGGCAAAGGGATGACTTTCAAAAATGATGAAGTTCTTGAACATGGTGTGCTAGCATCTATGAAACAAGGCGGTAAATGGGGGATTATTCGTCCAGATGGAACCGTAGCAATCGAACCTAAATATAAAGAAATTCGCGATGTTGACTATAAGACTGGCAATGTATTAGCTCAAGTAGATAAGAAAACAGAGACTTGGGTAACACCTAAAGGCGTGGAAATTTCCGAAGAAGAAGCTTTAAAAGACCGTATTAAACAAGAAGTTACACAAGAGTATGCAAGTGATGGCTTTGTAGAATTTAAACAAAAAGGAAAATACGGTTTTAAAACAGCAGATGATAAGGTTGTAATTGAACCGCAATTCCGTCAAGTGTTAACCGGTTTTAGTGAAGATCGTGCATTTGTTAAAAATGCAAAAGGTAAAATTGTAGCTATTGATGGTACTGGTAAAGAGTTATTCGTTGCACCTTCTAAAGAGATATATGGCTATCGTAATGGCCTTGCTGAATATCGTCGTTCCGTAAGTGGCTTTAACCTAGGTGGTCTAGTAGGTGGCTTTATCGTTGGTGGCATTGTAGGTGGTGCTCTCTTGGGCGGTCATCATTATCATGTAGGCGGCTTTGTATATGATGGTGCAAACGTGGTTATATTGACCGTAATGGCAATATTGTGATTGACAGTAAAAAAGATAAAGTATGGCCTATGACATCTTATGGCACAGTAATCAAAGATTCTGGTAAATTATGCTTTGTTAATCGTAAAGGTGAAATCGTTATTCAACCTGGTGATTATGATGCAGGTGAAATGGATAAGTTTAACGGTTTGTTGGCATTAAAAGATAATAGCAGTGATAAATGGGGTGTCTTTGATGTTTCAACTGGTAAACAAGTGGTATCCTTCAAATATGATTCCATCTCCTTTGCTGGTACAGATCGTTTAGTAGTAGTGAAAGATCATGTTAAAAATCTTATCAATATGTCTACGGGGAAATCATTATATTCTGCTCAAACAGAAGCGACTATTGAGCCATTTAACAGTGATACTGTAACATGGGTTCATACAGGTAAAGACGCATATACTATTATCGATAATGATGGTCATGTATTATTTAGAGATACTAATAATATTATAGAAGATGTGAAGTCTTTTAATCATGGTTTTAGCTCTGTTAAGTCCAAAGGAAAATGGGGCGTTATGAATGCTAAAGGTGAATGGGTTGTACAACCTACTTATGAGGCTGTAAATATCCTATAACCTGAACTTTTGCTTAATAAGCGGATTACTTATTCTACAGCTTGTAGGATAGAGGACCGTTTATATTGATTACATATAAAAAAATAAATCAACGAGTAAATAGCAATGTATGAATGTATCGTACATTGCTATTTTTTTATAATGAATAGTTATAATCTAAATTCTGAAATTCCTAGTAAATATTGATAATTT
>BNJU01002682.1_pt1 | contig 47949 bp, 52 predicted proteins | sample 8539281 | NCBI WGS metagenome assembly BNJU01 (sample SAMD00202456, study PRJDB9452) | human saliva metagenome | isolation source: human saliva | place: Japan
ATACGCGGGTTCGATTCCCGTCAGCCGCTCCGCTTGCGTCTCCAGCCGTTGGGCTGGAGACTTCTTTGGGATTACAGGGAATCGCTTACGCTAAAAATCGCCCCATCAGGGACGATTTTTACCTCAACCAAAGTCAGCCGCTCACATAAACCCCTAGCTTCTGTTAGGGGTTTCGCATACCAGCCTGGACGGGAATCGCTTCCAGGCGCGGATTTGGTACCTCGCTCGCTCGGAATCCGCACCCTCCAGCCCGTCAGCCGCTCTTAAAAGCTCTGGTATTTACCAGGGCTTTTTTATTTTCCTGGCTAACCCGCGAGCAGGTGGTTTTGGCAGCGTGTCAGAGCAATAAACCGCCGCCAAGAACCACGATAAAGGTTCTGTGCTAGCCTGAGTGGGAAACATCTGCGTGTGCCGCGTCGTCGCAAAATCACCGCAACGCCCGCGTGAGCACGCAGGAAGTACTACTTTCACAGTCGAATCGTGGTCCCATGACAACCAACAGCACCGCCAAAACCACCACACCTTTAGACCTTTCGCTGTATCTGGTCACCGGCGAAAACCCCGTCGAAACGGTGCGGTGGGCACGGCATGCCACCTGCATACAGGTGCGCTCCAAACCCATCAGCGCCCGCGACCTGTATACCCTTGCCGAAGAGATTGCGCGCATCGCGCTCCCCCACCAGAAAATACTGATTGATGACCGGGTGGATGTTGCCCTTGCCCTGCGCGCTCGCGGGGTGCGCATCGACGGGGTGCATATCGGCCAAGACGATCTGCCCGTCGCCGATGCCCGCCGTCTGCTGGGTGAGCACGCCATTATTGGTCTCACCACCGGCACTCGCGAGCTTGTTGAGCGCGCTAACGCCGTTGCGCACCTGATCGACTACATTGGTGCCGGGCCGTTCCGCCCCTCCCCAACCAAAGCCTCAAACCGCCCGCCGCTGGGTGTTGAAGGGCTGCGTGAACTTGCCAAGCTCTCGGAGGTTCCAGTGGTCGCTATCGGCGATATTTGGCCCCAGGACTGCCCGAGCATCCGCGAAACAGGGGTTGCCGGGGTTGCAATGGCGCGTGCCTTCGTGGAAAACCCGGAATTGCAGGCATAATCATGGCAGAGGCTATTACCGTGGTGGGCGGCGGAATTATTGGGCTGACCACCGCCTTTGAGCTTACCGAACACGGCCAGCGGGTGCGCGTCTATGACCCAACCCCCGGCGAGCGCGGCACGGGTGCCAGCTATTTTGCGGGTGGGATGCTTGCGCCTATTGCCGAAGTGCAGTTTCAGCAGGATGCGCTTTTCCCGCTTATGGTTTCCAGTGCGGATGCGTACCCTTCGCTCATGCGCAGGCTCGCTGCGGTGACGGATGCGCCCACCGGCTACGATACGACCGGCACGTTGGTGGTGGCGGGTGACCGTGCGGATGCGGCGCATCTGCGCGATGTTTCTGAGTATTACCATTCGCTCAACCGCAGTGCCGAGGCCATTCCCGTGAGCCGGGCGCGCACCCTGGAACCTGCGCTTACCCCGGATTTGGCGGGTGCGGCGTTGATTGAGGGCGATCATCAGGTGGCGCCTCGGCTGTTTATGCAGGCTCTCGTGAAGGCGTTGAGGGCGCGCGGGGTCGAGTTTGTGCGTGAGCGTGTGACTGACCCGGATTTTGGGGATATTGTGTGCACCGGTTTGGGTGCGGTTGGGCAGTATCCGCTGTGGCCGGTTTACGGTGATATTCTGCGTTTGCAGGCGCCGCATCCGCTGGTGGAGCATGTGGTGCGCGGGTTCGTGAATGGTCGGCCTGTTTATGTGATTCCGCGGCCTGGCGGTGAGGTGTGTATCGGTGCGACAAGCCGCGAGGATACCCGCGCACACCCCGGTGTGGACGGCGTGTATCAGCTGCTCAAAGATGCGATTCGGGTGGTTCCTGCGGTGGAGGAATGTGAGCTTATCGAGTCGAATGTGGGGGTGCGCCCCGGAACCCCGGATGACCTGCCGATCTTTGGTGGCCGCACCACGGCAACCGGTCGGCAGCAGCTGATCTCAAACGGGTATTTTCGGCACGGAATTTTACTGGCGGCACTCGCGGGGAAAGCCGGTGCGGAGGTGTTTTTGGGCGGGGATATTCCGCCGGAGTTTGCGCCCTGCTCGCCGAAGAGGTTTGAGCACTGATACGCGATTTTGCTACAACATACCGCCAGTTTGTGCACTAACAACGAGAGGAATAATCCATGAAAATAACCTATAACGGCGAACTATTAGACATTTCGGCCACGAATCTTGAGGCGCTGATTCTTCAGCAGGCGGGCACCGATCAGGGAGTCGCTGTCGCACTCGATGGTGCTGTGGTGCCGCGTTCACGGTGGGCGAGTACCGAAGTGCCCGAGGGTGCTAGGGTCGATGCGCTGACCGCAGTTCAGGGCGGGTAGAAGCCATGATTATTGCTGAGAAAGAGTTCTCATCCCGGCTCATTATGGGTTCCGGAGGCGCCACCAGTATGGACCTGCTCGAAAAAGCGTTGGTCGCATCCGGCACCGAGATGACCACGGTCGCGATGCGCAGGCACGCCTCGGGCACCCCTATCTTTCCGCTTCTGACCAGGCTAAATATTGCGCCTCTACCCAATACGGCGGGGTGCCGCACCGCGCGCGACACCGTTATCACCGCCCGGCTCGCGCGCGAAGCCCTGGGGACAAGTGGATTAAGGTTGAGGTGATTAGCGACGAAGACACCCTGCTGCCGGATGTGTGCGAGACCGTGACCGCCTGCGAAACGCTGGTGGCGGAAGGCTTCACGGTCATGGCGTACACCTCTGATGACCCGGTGATCGCCAAGCGTTTAGAGGATGTGGGAGTCGCGGCGGTCATGCCGCTCGGCTCACCCATCGGCACGGGGCTGGGCATTTTGAACCCGCACAATATTGAGCTGATCTGCTCCCGCGCCACGGTTCCGGTGCTGCTGGATGCGGGGGTTGGCACCGCATCGGATGCCGCGTTTGCGATGGAGCTCGGCTGCTCGGGTGTGCTGTTGGCCTCGGCGGTCAACCGTGCGCAGGATCCGGTGGCGATGGCGCAAGCCATGAAAGCCGCCGTTGAGGCAGGCCATCTGGCGCGAAGCGCAGGTAGGATTCCCCAGCGCGAGCACGCGAAAGCTTCCTCCCCGGCGGAGGGTCTGGTGTCATGGATGTGACCTCGCACGACCACCGCTCGGTGCCTGATGCACCGCAGATTCTAGCGCCAAAGGACCCCGCGCAGGCGCAGGCTCTCGAAGCTGAGCGCGTATTGCGGCAGGATCGTCTGCCCGGTTTCGACCAACAGGCGGTCGCCACTGCGCATGTGCTCGTTATTGGTGCGGGCGGCCTGGGCTGCCCCGTGGTGCAGGCGCTCGCCGCCGCCGGGGTCGGGTCGATTGCGCTCGTCGATTACGATGTGATTGAACTATCGAATCTGCAGCGCCAGCCGTTGTTCGGGTTCGCCGATTGTGGCCGGGCGAAGGCTGAGGTTGCCGCGCATCGTGCCCGCGAGATCGCCCCAGCGCTCACGGTGACGGTGTATCGGCGGTACCTGGAAGCATCCTGGATTCTTGATCTGCTCGCCGAGGAGAACCCGGCGGTGATCGTCGATTGTACCGATACCTTTGAGACTAAATATTTGATTGCCGATGCCGCCGAGCTGACCGGTATTCCGCTGGTGTGGGGGTCGGTGCTGCGGTATCAGGGCAGCGTGAGCGTCTTCCGCACGGGGTCGGTGCATCTGCGCGATCTGTTCCCTACAACTCCGGAAACCTTGGAATCCTGCGCCGAGGCGGGGGTGCTGGGCGCTACCACGGCGGTGATTGGTTCGCTCATGGCGACGGAAACGCTCAAGTTCCTGGCGGGGCTGCCCACGCTTGAGGGGCAACTGCTCACCTACGAGGCGTTGAGCGGCACCTTCCAGAATTTTGCGCTCTCCCCAGACCCGGAGCGGGTGCCCGTGACGGATTTGAGCGCCTATGAACTGCCGAAGATTCTGCTGGATGTGCGCGAGCAGAACGAACGCGAAACCCAGGTGAAGCACCCGGATTCTCTGCACCTTCCTCTGTCTGTAGCTACCGAGGATGCGGTGCGCTCCATGTTGAAGCCGTTCGCCGGGGAATGCGTGGGTGTGTTTTGTAAGTCTGGTGCACGCGCAGCCAAGTTTATAAAAGATTGGGATGCAGTTGCAGCAGATTATGGGGTGAGGCTCACTGGGGTGTAGCCCACCATCGTGCGGCTTCTTCACGCCGTGAAGGGGCGCACTACAGGCGTTATAAACCTGAAAACAGGAAAATAACGTTTACATTAAACTTTAAGGTTTGCTGAGTAAATGCTTGAGATTTATAGCACGGGTCTTCTAGGGTAGATGGGGAGACATCCCCTACCGAAAGGGCCTACCATGACCACCGATAATAAAGGCCTCTCCCCGCCGCAAACTCCTCAAAGCAGGCGCTATAGGCGTTCCCGCCGCAGGCGTACTCGCCTTCGGCTCGACCCTGGTGACCGCAACCTCCGCAAACGCTATCTCCACCGACGGCTGGTGGGGCTCCGAAACCTCAGCAGGGCTGCAGCGGTTCATGAACGCAGTTATGGGCGCAAACCTTGTTGTTGATGGGGTCATCAGCTCCCAGCGTTCGAGTATGGCGCCATACTGCCCAGGAATTGTTGGTGGCTGGGAATGGGTAGAGGTCAACCAGGCAAAAGGCTCCCCAACCATCCAAGCCACGGACGCATGGCTGAAACACTTACCTTATAACTATAAAAATCTTTTTGGCACAATCACCACTGCCTGGATTGAATACCTACAGAAACATTACGGCATTCCCGTAGATCGTCGCCTTGACGCTCCCTCCCGGACTATTCAGGCTTTGCAGAACGAAATCAACCAGTACGTCTAAAATTCTTGTGAATCTTAGCATTCGCATTGCATAAGACAGCACGCTATGTGTAAGGACTTATCATCATGACCACCGATAATAAAGGCCTCTCCCGTCGCAAACTCCTCAAGGCAGGCGCTATAGGTGTTCCCGCCGCAGGTGTACTCGCCTTTGGCTCGACCCTCGTCACCGCAACCTCCGCAAACGCCATCTCCACCGACGGCTGGTGGGGCTCCGAAACCTCGCTCGGGCTACAAAAATTCATGAACGCCATCATGACCGGAACCTGGAACGACGAATTTGGGAGCATGAGCAAGATCCCTACAGTTGCTGACGGAGTCATCAGCTCCCAACCTTCGAGTATGGCGCCTGCTTGCCCCGGAATCGTCGGCGGCTGGGAATGGGTAGAATCCAATCAAGCAACAGGTTCCCCCACCATCCACGTTATGAACGCATGGCTGGATGGCGTGACTCCTAAACAATATGCGGGATTTGACCCCAGCGGCTGGAAGGGTTCTTCCAAGATCGGCTACGGTATCATCAAGCGCCTACAGGGACACTACGGCATCTCTCAGGACGGCCGTCTCGACGCTCCCTCCCGGACTATTCAAGCTCTCCAGAACGAAATCAACCAGTACGTCTAAGTTCTTGCGAATTTCAGTATTCGCATGGATATAGTCAGTACGTTATGTGTAAGGAGTTTTCGTTATGACGAATGAACACGCCGGATTTTCCCGTCGCAAACTCCTCAAGGCAGGTGCTATAGGCGTTCCCGCCGCAGGTGTACTCGCCTTTGGCTCGACCCTCGTCACCGCAACCTCCGCAAACGCCATCTCCACCGACGGCTGGTGGGGCTCTGAAACTAGCGCGGGACTGCAGCGATTCATGAACGCAGTTATGGGTGCAAACCTTGTTGTCGATGGGGTCATTAGCTCCCAGCTTTCGTACATGGCACCTGCGTGTCCTGGAATCGTCGGCGGCTGGGAATGGGTGCCAAGTGACGCAAAAGGCTCTCCCACAATTTATTATGTGCACAAATGGCTAGGATGGCGAAACCCTAGTCGTTATTTCCGCGACGCAACCATTGAGAAGTTACAAAGTCACTATGGTATCTCCCCAGATCGGCGCCTTGACGGTCCTTCCCAGACCATCCAAGCTTTGCAGAACGAAATCAACCAGTACGTCTAAGTTCTTGTGAATTTCAGTATTCACATGATGTGCACAGTGCGTTATGTGTAAGGAGTTTTTATCATGACCGCAGAAAACAAAAACCTCTCCCGTCGCAAGCTTCTCAAGGCAGGCGCTATAGGCGTTCCTGCGGCAGGGCTGGTAGCCTTCGGCTCGACCCTCGTGACCGCAACCTCCGCAAACGCTATCTCCACCGACGGCTGGTGGGGCTCCGAAACTAGCGCGGGGCTGCAGCGGTTCATGAACACTGTCATGAACGCTGGCCTTGTCGTTGACGGGGTCATTAGTTCACAGCCTTCGGGTATGGCTTCTGCCTGTCCCGGAATTGTCGGTGGATGGGAATGGGATGGCTCGTACGAGCCTGCCGGTTCACCTACAATAGCTTGGATGAACAAATGGCTAGGTGTAAAACTTGAGAAAAATGATTACGTGAGCAATGCATATATTAGTGAGGGAAGTATTAAGGCGCTTCAAAGCCACTATGGGATTTCCCCAGACGGCCGCCTTGATGCGCCTTCCCAAACCATCAAGGCTTTGCAGAACGAAATCAACCAGTGGGTTGGGTAAATTAACTAATCCCCAAGCTGCGCCAGGTATCGGCTGTTAGGTTCGGTCCCTAAAAAGGCTCTTTATTTCAATAAAGCGGATTTTCTAATGCTTTATTGAAATAAAGAGCCTTTTTCTGGCGAAAAATTAGGGGACTATTTATCGATACTCAGCATCACCTTGGGGCGTTCCCGCTCCCCCGCTTCCAGCCGTTCGAAGGCGGCCTGCGCATCGTCGAGGCTGTAGCTGTGGTCGATGAGCGCGCCCAGCTTGCCCCGGTGCTCCCGCACGAACTGCGCGGCAGCCGCATAGTGGTCGATGCCGTGGCGCACACCCACCAGGTACTGCCCCCGCAGGGCAAGCTCCGAGGCGTCAAGGCCGGTCTGCGCTGGCGGGAAGCCAATCAGCACCGCCGCGCCCCCGTTCCTCAGCAGAGACGGCGTAGCCTGCAGTGCCGCAGCAGAACCGGAGCACTCCCATACGGCGTCCCAATCTCCGGCGGGGAGCGCATCTGCACTCTTGTAGGTCGTCATTCCAAGCTCGGCAAGGTGCACGGGCTGCGAGGGATCAACCACCGCCACCTCAACGGGGTACTGCCCCAGCACCAGTGCCGCGAGGGTGCCGATTGTGCCGCCACCCAGCACCAGCACCCTGTCACCGGGTTCCGGGGTGGCTTTCGCCAGGCCCTCCAGAACCGTCACGAGGGGCTCGATCAGAATATATTCAGGATGCGGCTCTGCACCCGGGCCGTCGTCAATAACGGTCAGCACGTGTGCTGGCATTACAAGCTTTTGCGCCGCCGCCCCACCATGCTCATAGAGACCAACTTCGCGCAGGTTCGTGCAGAGGTTCCGCCGCCCGCGCTGACAGAAATCGCATATCAGGCAGGGAATCATGGTGCTTCCGGTGACCACCGCACCGGGTTTCAGCTGAGTGCCGTGAACAGTCTGCGGCGGGGTTTCGATCACGCCCACCCACTCATGCCCGTAATGGTGCGGGTACTCGGTCGAGACCGCGCCGCAGGTAGTTTGAGGTGCCGTCGTACAGTTCAAGGTCGGTTCCACAGATGCCCGCATAGGCAACCCGGATGAGGGCCTCATCGGGTTGTTGGGGGTGTGCCTCTTTAATATCGCGCGCTTCGGCGCTTCGGATTCCGGTGATAAAACTGGCTTTCATCGTTTTTCTTCCCCTTCTTATAAGCCTGGTTGCTGAAGCTGCACCTATTCGACTTCCACGTGCCCGCCGGAGCAGGTGATGTACACGCTCGGCTGGTTCTCAGCATCGTACGAGTCGCCGGTGCGGCACTGTTTTCCGAATATTTCCACGCTGCCGGTTGCCTCCCGCACCCGGTAGCCGGGCATCTCATCAAACGTGCCCACCGTGAGCACCGCCCCGCCAGCCACTTTAAGGCTTGCATCCTCATCAACAGTGCAGTTCGCTAGCAGGACCGACGCCGATGACGCCCGCGCCTGAACGTGTGAAAAGTCAGAGTTCCTGCACCGGATGGTGCCTTCGGTGGCGGTCAGGTCGGCGTAGCTGGCGCGCATCCCGCCGATAGTGCAGTACGAGCTGGTGCGCACCCGTAACGCGTCAAGGAACGTCCCGGTGGGGACGGTGATTTTTACCCTGGGGCGTGTCAGAAAGTGCAGCAGTGAGGGGCGGGTTGCGAAGGGTGACTGCCAGTAGTGTTCTGTCTGGGTGAGCTGTATGGCGCCTTCGTCGGTGCGCACGGTGAAAAGCTCTGCATGGGGAACCTCAATAGTTGCGTTTTTGTCGGTTGTTGCGAATATGTCGGTCTCAAGATCAAGTATTTCAAGGGCCAGGGATTTAGGTTCAGTGACGACTATGGACATGGGAAACCTCCACTGCAACGGTAGCGACGGGCGCTGATGCGCCTCACCGCAGTTCAGGCGGTACGCACGAACCTGTACAGGTGTACGTTGGGTGGTGCCGCATCCGGCGCCCCGTTTACCCGTATTTTACCCCTGTCACTTGAAACTTTTCTAAAGCACTGGTGTAACGGTGTGTGTGACACATCTCCCTATTTATATGCATAGTGGGGCCTAACATATCCGCTCGGGGGCTTAAAAATATTCGTCTTTGCACGCTTGAAATTCATTCGCTCACACGTTTTTTCGCACCTCGGGAAGCTATTTTTAAAAATGATGTGCACAGCCTTGCAATTAAAGCGCATCTTTATACGTAACGAGAGTAGTATGGGAAGGACAACAATTTTCTGGCCCCAATTTTTCAAGGACTCATGACTCCCCTTCTGCTTTGCACTTCTATCCTTGTTGTTACTCTCACGGCCAGCGGTATCGCTAAGGCTAAAGACCCTTCTAGCACCGTTGAAGGTATTCTGAACTTAGGTTTAGACTCGGTTGCGCCGCTGAAGCTCACCCCCGCTGTACTGCCGTGGGCTGAGCTGGTGCTCGCCGCCGGGCTTCTGCTCGCCCCCGGCCCGCTGTTCCCGGTGTTCGCCATAGCCTCGTGTGCGCTCATGGTGTTCTACCTGGTGGTGATCGCTCGGGCGTTGGCTACCGGCCGCACCGAAGGCTGTAACTGCTTCGGGAAGAAATCAGCGGCACCGGTGAGCCGTTACACGCTGATCCGTAATATTGCGCTGACCATTGCGGGTATTCTCACCGTGGTGGCTTCGTTTGTTGGCGGGAAGGCAGTGGTGTATGAGCTGGTGGGCCTTAACGGTTCCGGGTGGCTGTGGGCTGTTGGCGCGGCCTTGATCGCGCTGACCCTGTGGGCTATTCAGCGGGGCGAGTCCCTGGCCGAGCCCGCCCCAGATATTCCCGAGGTGGTGCTGCCCTCCGCAGCTGATGAGTCCGAGGATTATGTGCGGGTGCCCATCCCTTACGCCTCTATTTATACGACCGATGGGCGTGTGACCACCCTGCGCGATATGTCCCGAGTGCAGGCGCGTGTACTGTTTTTCGCTTCTCCCACGTGCGGTTCTTGCACCCCTATTTTGAAGACCATTCCCCGGTGGCAGAAGCTGCTGCCGCAGCTGGGGTTGCACCCCGTGTTCAGCAGTGAAGAGAAGATTCATCAGGCCCATAAGCTAGAGAAACTGGATGAGGGCGTTGAGGCGCTGGTGGATCCCAAACATGCGGCAATGCACAACTTTGGCCGCGGCACCCCAATGGCCGTGATCCTGGGTTCCGACGGGATGCTGGCGGGCGGCCCCGTAGCGGGAACGAGCGACGTGAAGCAGCTTATGGATGATCTGCTGGTTGAATTCGGCGCCATTAAAGACCCGAACGCCCCCAAGGAGGCGCAGCCCGCTCAGGCCGCCGCTTCGGCGTCGGCAGCAGGAGCCTCAGAGCAGCGCGCACCAGTGCAGGGCGGCTCGGCGACGCAGGCCCCGGCCCGGCCCGCCGCTGTGGACAATGTCTCGCACGGTCAGGTGGGCCGCACCGCACCAGCGCAGCAGAAGGCGCCTGCTTCCGAGCAGCCGACCCAGCCTCAGGCTGCCGTATCGAAATCCCAGAATGCGCAGCAGCCCGCACCCATGAAACGGGATACGCAACCCGCGCAGGGCCGGGGTGCTTCCACGCAGCAAAACGTCGCAGCTCAGCGGCAGAGTGCATCCCAGCAGCAGCCCGCAGCGCCCCAACAGGGTACGGCTGCTGGGGTTGCGCCCGCGCAGGGTTCGGCTCAGCCCCAAAAAACCGCGAAGAATACGGCAGCGCAGCAGCCTGCCGCGGCTTCTTCAACGGCATCGAAAGAGGCCGCTGCACAGCAGTCAAAGCAGCAGAAGGCTCAGGACGCCTCCTCCCCCGCTCAGAAAGCTCAAACGTCAGCCCCGGCAGCTTCTGCCGCTCAGGCATCTGGGGACTCAGTGCAGGCCACTGCTCCGGTGCCGACGCAGAAGCCCAACGATGCCACCGAGCCCCTGACTCAGGTGGGGCAGCAGAAAGCCTCCCAGCCGCAGCAGGGCGGTACCGGCTCGGGCCAGGCCGCGCAGCAGACCCAGCCTGCACGTGTACAGCCCGCACAACCCGCGAATAAGCCGCAGCCTGCAGGCGGCGGTGCGGAGGCGACCAAGACCACCAGCGCCGCGAAAGCGTACCGGCTGGGGATGCGGCAGCAGGCGGTGCGTGCTAAATCCGCAGGTGTTCAGTCAGCACCGGCTGGCTCTTCCACCGGCGTGGTGACTTCTCCTTCTGCTAGTTTCAACGGGCCGCGTAAGCGGTACACGCCGGGGGCCAGCATGCTCAAGTCGCGGCGTTCCCCCGCTGAGCTGTCGGTGCCTCAGGCTGCTACGCGCCCGCCTCTGAAGCCTAGCTCACGTGCCGCTTCTGCCTCTATGGCGAAGCTGCGCAGCCAGCAGATTATTCAGAAGGCGGCGGCAAAGAAGTAGACTGTTAGAGGGCGCCCGCACAGCAGATACACCGGGTCGCATAAAGAGCGCAGTGATGCTCTTTATGCGGCCCGTGTTCTGCTCCCACGCGGCCCCGCCCGCAACGAAGACGTGCACACACTCCACGCTATAGAAAGGCAACTGATGGCTGAGATACAGTTCAATGCCCCCGGCGAGCGCGAAAAGTCGCTGTGGCTCATTAAGAAGGAAAACGACCCGGGCCACTCGCAGTGGTATATTGAGCGTTTTAAGCAGATGGAGGCTGAGGGTAACGACCTGGGCGGTGAGTCACGTGTTCTGGATGCGATGGCTTCCCGAGGGGCAAAAATCCTGGATGCCGGGTGCGGCCCGGGCCGGGTGGGTAAGCAGCTGCACGCGCTGGGGCACCGCGTCACCGGTGTGGATATTGACCCTGAGCTGATTGATGAGGCGACCCGTGTGTGCCCCGAGGCTTCCTGGGTCACCGCTGATTTGGCGGATTTGCCGCAGGCTCTTGGGTTCAATGGTGAAGCCGATCAGGACGGTTTTGAGCTGCTGGTGTGTTCGGGGAATGTGATGGGCTTTTTGGCGCGTTCTACCCGGTACCCTGTGGTTGAGAATTTTTATCGGGTGCTGGTCCCGGGCGGCCGGGCCGTAGTGGGGTATGGTTCCGGCCCTGGGCGGGATTATTCGTTTGAGCAGTTCCTTGCGGATGCGCGTCAGGCTGGTTTTAATGTGGATGCCACCTACAGCACCTGGGATTTGCGTCCTTTCACCGAGGATTCGGAGTATTTGGTGGCGGTTCTTTCGCGGGCTAAGTAGGGTTCGTCTAGGCTTCGGGGGCGGTATGTTGTCGAACGTACCGCCCCCGTTGTGTTGTGTAGGTGGCTTCTATGAGGAAATCAGGTGGATGGCGCGTGCTGTTTCTTCGGGCAGTAGCGCCCCGGCTCCCAGCAGCAGGATGACGAGCGCGGCGACCACGGCAATGGTGGCTGAGCGCCAGCCGGGGTGCAGCTCGTTAAAGGTGATCAGGTGCGGGTGCAGTTTATCAATATCGAGCACGTTCGCTTTCTGGTAGACGGTGGTCTGCTCCGAGAGTTTTGAGGAGACGGTGCGCATCGTTTTTGCATCCCAGACGCGCCCGTCGAGGCGCATGAGCGGTTTCTTGTTTTTGCTGATGGCCCACATGGCGGGGACGGGGCGGTACCGCAGCCGCCCCATGCCGGTGGTTTTTTTGCCGTGCGCCTGCTTGGGGTGAGAGCTTTTTCAACAAGGATGGTGTGGTCTATGTTTTTGAGCGGCACGGCTTTCCAGCCGATGAGGCGGGCACGCAGCACGTGGGTGTCGGTCAGGGCCACAATGGTGGGTTTAAGCACCGAGTAGAGGCTGATACCGGCGCAGAACGCGATGAGCAGCGTCACTATGGTGTAGGGCAGGGCTGGCCGTTTGTAGCCGAGGAAGGCGAGCGCGGCGATAAGTGTGAGGGTGCCCGGTAGTGCCGCTTCGACGCGCCTGCCGTAGGAGCGGATGCGCGGGTGGTAGATGTGTTCGGCGGTGCCGTGTTTGCTGCTGATTTCGTGTGCGCGTTCTGCCATACTCTCCACTTTAGTGGTATGAGCGCTCATAGCCTAGTGGGGCGCGCGGTTTCTGCCGCCCTATTCCTGCCGTTCGGGCACATGGTTTCTCAGGTGCAGCCGGTCTTAGCGTGGGTGCTGCGAATACGGGGGCGTTTACCTGCTGGCGGGAACGGGTGTTCTGCGGGCATTCTCTTCTCATGTATGCTGGGGGCGTTTACCTGCTGGCGGGAACGGGGGATAATACTGGCGGTGTTTCAGAAGGAGACGCGCACGGATTTCGCGTCTACCTCGGCCATGCCTTTGAGTGTGAACGGGATTTCTTTTGTTATTTCTTTATGGGTTCCCGTGTATAAATCCAGCTGCTCAAACGAGATTTTTACTTTGCCTTCTGCGGGTGAGAGTTTCCACATTTTGTCTGATTCTGCGGTTACTTTCGGCTGCGGGTATTCAATAACTGACCATTTCACTGCCCCGTCTACTCGCCCACCGAAGGAGTACTCAAATGGGCATCCGGACGGGTATAGGGTATTTTGGGCTGCGCATTTATCAACGTAGGAACGCACCTGGGTTTGTACGGATTCCAGCGCCTTTTCGCTTGGTTCCAGGGCTATATCGGCCTGGGAGGATGCATCCGCGGTGAGCACCTGCTGCACGCTTTTTGAGGTGGTGTACACTGCGGAGTCGTAGGCGACCGTGTACACCCCGGGGTAGAATACCGGGAATGATGCCTCGCCCTGATCGACGGCGACTTTACGGTTATTCACGGTGGCCGCCTCAACCCCCGCAATTTTCACTTTGAGGGTGGGCAGCTCCCCCCGACTCAATATCCCAGCGGTCGAAGACCCCCCAGTGGGTGCCCGCCTGGTGGAGCCGGAAATCGGTGTGTTCGCTTTTGCCGTCAATGGTGTAGGAGGCGCGCACTGTTGCTTTATTGCCGTTGGGGTCTTTTTCTATGACGTCAATCTGCACATCTTTGAGGGTTGAGGCTGCACGCCGCAGCGTGTCGCCGTCGAGCATAGCGGGGTCTCCGTCGGGGATTCTGGCCCCGAGCAGCCCCAGTGCGTATGATCCGTTACCCGTTTGGAGTGCGTGGAAATATTCGCGTACTTTCCCCTCCGGCCCGTACACCAGTTTATTGGTGGCGAAAAGCGCGCCAGCGGCCGCCACGAGGGACACGATAACGCCAATAACCCAGGCAGTCAGGAGCTTCTCGACGGGAGAGTGAATACGCATAGATAAAGAATAGCTCACAGTGAGTGCACTATTAGTACGTATGTAATTCCCGTCATACCGTTCTTGTTTTATGTATGCGCCTTTGGTTACTTTTTGGCTAAAAGTTATTTTCTGCAATATCGCAGACGTTTATAGGCTCACAGGGCGGGCTCTAGTTAATACCCCGCAAATCCAGCACAAGTTCGCTCTCATCCGCGGCATCACCGGTGACGATGACCGGAATACCCCAATCCTGCTGGTACAGGTGGCATGCGGCGTGCTCGGGAATATCGCCGTCGGGGGGGTACCGTCGCAGGCAGCGGCGCGGGCGGTAATGTGCAGCACCGCCTCTTGAACCTCGGGGTTGAGCACGAGGGTACGACTGAGTCCCTGGGAGGTACCGGCGCCGTCCAGCAGGAAGTTTTCGGGGGTGGATGAGATTTTCAGCTGGGTCGGGTCTCCCCAGCGGGTATCGAGTTTCTGCCCGGTCGGCACGGTAAACCGCGAGGTAAATTCGAGGGTTCCGCCGGTGAGCTTCGTGGCGGGTCGGGCGGTTGTAATCGCCCCTTCGTCCACTTTCTGCGCCTGCGCCGGAATGGCGGCACGCACCAACTGGTGCGCATTGGTTTCCACGATTATCAGGCGGGGATCCTCACCCGTGCTATGCTCCACCAGGAGGTCGGCAGGTTCGGCGAGTCCGCGCTGTAAGGTGCTCAGTTCCTTCGCGGCAGGATCCCAGCGGCGAATCGCACCGTTATAGGTGTCTGCCACCGCGATAGAACCGTCGGGAAGCTCCGCGAGTCCCAGCGGATGCTGCATACGTGAGGTCTGCGAGTCGCCGTCCACAAACCCGAAATCGAACAGACCCAGCCCTACGGCAGAGGTCACCTGTACGCTCTGGTGTCCGTGTTCGTCCCGCGTAAAGGTTACGTGGCGCAACCCGCTGGTTTCCGAACAGGCGACCCACAGACTGCCGTCACGCGCCTCGATAATGCCGGAGGGCTGGGCAAACCATGCGTCCTCGGCGGTACCGTCCTGCAGCCCTTCAACCCCGGCACCCGCGAAAATACTGACGATTTCAGACACGGGGTCGTAGCCGAAGAGCTGGTGGGTGCCAGCCATCGCGATCACGAACTGCCCGGCTTCACGCGAGTAGACCGCATCCCACGGGGATGAGAGGGCTACAGCGGTGGCCGGCGCATCCGCGGGGATATGGTTCGCGTTGCCCGTGACGGCGTTGTCTCCATCAATCACGCGCTGCACGCCGTTGCCCGCAAGGGTACGAACCTCGCCCGTGCGCAGGTTCAGCGAGCGCAGCCGGTGATTCACGGTGTCGGTGATCAGCACATCGTACCCGAGTTTTTCACGGAGTTCGGCGGGTACCAGGGCAAGCCCTTGCGGTTCGTTAAAGCGTGCAGTGGTTCCGGTTCCGTCGGCGTAGCCTTTTTCGCCGCCCTCTCCCCCGCCGTAGGTTGCCAGTACCGTGTTGAGGTCTTCGGCGACCTGCAGGATGCGGTGCCTAGCGGTGTCAGACACCAGGTAGGTGCGTGCGCCGGTGCCGAACAGGTTTTTGGGTCCGAACTCTGTGGGGAGTTCGATAGTTTCCCCGGGAAAGCGAATGTTCCCTCGGTTTTGGGTCGGGGTACATAGGGGCCGTCGCCTCGGTGCAGGGTACCTTTTGCTTCGTGTTCGGCAACGAGCTCACGCACGAGTGAGGTAAGCCCCTGCACGTGTCCCTCACCGGAAAGATGCGCCACAATATACCCTTCGGGGTCGATAACCACGAGCGTGGGCCAGGCGCGGGCGGTGTATGCCTGCCATGTGATGAGTTCGGGGTCGTCGAGTACGGGATGTTTGATGTCGTAGCGGTCTACGGCTGCGGCGAGCGCTACCGGGTCTGCCTCATGCTCAAATTTGGGGCTGTGCACGCCCACGGTGACGAGCACATCCGAGAATTCTTCTTCGAGGGGGCGCAGCTCGTCGAGCACATGCAGGCAGTTAATGCAGCACAGGGTCCAGAAGTCGAGGATCACGATTTTGCCACGAAGAGCCTGCAGGTCTAGGTTCTTCTCGCCGGTGTTGAGCCAGGATCGTCCGATGAGTTCGCTGGCGCGCACGCGCACAGTTTTCTGCCCGGCATGATCTTGCCCGGAATGCTGGTTACTGGTTTCGCTCACGATTCTCTCCCCTATGGTTTCGCACCCAGACCCCGCTTAGCAGCAGGGTGCGCTCGTTTCCACCCTATTATGCCAGCGGTGCGGGCGTGTTCACTGGGCGGTAAAAAGTTTATGAACTCGCCCCGCAATACGCCGTCATATTCTGTCATAGAGTCTCTTTCTCCCCTGTTGTTATGGTGGCCTGCTGGGTTGTTCCTCATTCGCACGCCAATAGTCTTGCTTTTCTTTCCTTCCAGCCCTACGTTATAAGCCCGCCCGTCGGGATATCCGGCGGGCGGGCTATTACATGGTGTGAGCAAATTTTAGTGCTTCGGAATCGGCTGCAGCCGGCGCAGCTGGGTTACGTGTTTGGGCTCCAGCTCAGCCACGTTCTGCACCTGCAGCAGCTTCATGGTGCGGCGCACCTCTTCGGAGAGAATTTCGATGGTGCGGTCCACGCCGCGGCGGCCACCTGCCATCAGCCCGTACAGGTAGGCGCGCCCAATCAGGGTGAACTTCGCGCCCAGTGCCAGGCAGGCCACCACGTCGGCGCCGTTCATAATCCCGGTATCAACCATCACCTCGGTGTCCATACCAACTTCACGCACTACCTCCGGGAGCAGGTGGAACGGTACGGGCGCACGGTCCAGCTGGCGTCCGCCGTGGTTCGAGAGCAGAATGCCGTCCACGCCCAGATCGGCAAGTTTCTTGGAGTCCTCAACATTCTGCACGCCCTTAATCACGATCTTGCCGGGCCAGATGCTGCGGATTTCTTTCAGGTCCTCATAGTTAATGGAGGGGTCCATCGCCGCGTTCAGCAGCTCGCCCACGGTACCGCCGGTTGAGGAGAGCGATGCGAATTCCAGCTTGGGGGTGGTCAGGAAATCGAACCACCACCAGGGGCGCGGGATAGCGTTCGCCACGGTCTTGAGCGACAGCTGCGGCGGGATGGAGAAACCGTTGCGCTTATCGCGCAGACGTGCACCGGCCACAGGGGTGTCCACAGTAAAGAAGAGCGTGTCGAACCCGGCCTTGGCGGCGCGTTCAACCAGCCCGTAGGAGATTTCACGCTCACGCATCACGTACAGCTGGAACCAGAGGCGCCCGTCGGGGTTTACCTTGCGCACATCCTCAATGCTGGTGGTGCCCAGTGTTGAGAGGCAGAACGGGATGCCTGCCGCACCGGCGGCGCCAGACCCCGCGATCTCGCCTTCGGTTTGCATCAGGCGGGTGAAGCCGGTGGGGGGCGATACCGAACGGCATGGCGGAGGTACCGCCCAGCACCTCGGTGGTGGTGTCTACGGTCGAAACATCAGTGAGCACGCCGGGGTGAAACTCGATGTCTTCGAATGCCTGGCGGGCACGGTTCATGGAGAATTCACCTTCGGCGGCTCCGTCGGTGTAGTCGAAGGCAGCGGCGGGGGTGCGGCGCTTAGCGATTTTGCGCAGGTCGTAGATGGTCAGCGCTTTTTCCAGGCGGTTTCCGGTGAAGTCCAGGCTAGGCTTTTTGAACTGCATGAATTCCATGAGTTCGCTCGGTTTGGGAAGCTGACGCTGTACCATTGATGCGCCTTCTTTCTGCGGTGTTACCGCGTCATTGCTGTACCTTCGTGTCGGCGAGGGGCGGGGGTGGGCCACCTCTCATATGCGGTTAGACCACACACCCTTAAGTAAGCTTAAGCTAACGTAAAGTCAATTATTAGGGTAGGCTGTACTTATTAAAATCTGTGTGGTGATGCGGTATTCCGCAGGCACAAACCCACACCGGGAGCGCACATCCCCGCACAGCATGTTCTCCGCACGGGAAGCCCCGCAAAGGTATTCCACAAGCCAGAACACACCGATGACTGATAAAACTCTGCCCAGTAGCGTAGTATCGAAAGTAGACGGTGAAAAACAAACAACCACACAGCGCACACAAGGACTTCACCATGGATCAGACCCAATCACGACGCGGACGCCCGCCCCGCATCACCCATGACCAGATAGCGCAGGCAGTCATTGACGTTGGTTTCCCAAACCTCACCTTCGCGGCGGTACGCGAAAAACTGGGGGTGGGTGAAAGCACCCTCTACCGGTACGCCCCCGACCGCGACGAGCTTGTACGAATGGGCCTGAACTATGCGTTCTCCCAAGTTGAAATGCCCCCGCTTGAAGGGCACTGGCGGGACATCCTCCATTCCCAGGCGGTGCACCTGTGGCGCAGTTTGAGAAATACCCCGGCTCCGCCACCGAAGCCGCACGCGGAGTGGTTCCCGCCGTGGCAATGTACTTCCTGGAAGAGCTATGTGCCGCCCTGATTCGCCGCGGGTTCACCCCCGAAAACGCTGTTATTGCCTGCGACACCCTGTTCGATATGGTGATCGACAACAGGCGCGGAGTCGAGCATATTGATGCCCTCATCCCCGATGGCGGCCCGGGGCGGGAGAACATCCTGGAGCAGGTGGGGCAAGACCAGCCCGCACCGCACCAGCAGGATCAGGACCAGGATACTGACCCCTACCGAGAGCAGGCCCAACAGGCAATACTGGATGTTTTTACGCGTGACCCGTATGACTGGCTCATCTGCAAGATCACCATCATCCTTGACGGTATCGCGCAATCACTCGCGCCGCAGCAGCCCCCGGATGCCTCCGCCCTCCCCGATGACTCACCGGCAGAACACTCCGACGATACCCCCACATAAAAGCTCCCACCCCAACCAGCTACAGGCCGGTTGGGGCGGAAGACTATGTTGGTTTCTAGACCCTGCACACTGTACGTTCACGCACGGAGGCTAACGGCGCAGGTTCGGCGGTTTCCCCGCCGGATACGCCATCCTAGTAGTACATGCCGTGGCGGTAGTCCCAGCTGGGGAACGAGTCGGAGAGGTGACGCATAATCGCCTCATAATCCAGGCCCTTACGGATCAGCACCGGTGCGGGGGTTACCCCACGCTCGCCGTGTTGTTCGGGGACAATCTTGCCTTCATCATCAACCATGGACACCATCACGCCCTGCTCGTGGCGGGTCTCCTCAGACTTATCGGGCTGGATGGACTTCACGTACTCGTCGGAGCGGATAATCAAATCCACGCTGCTTTCAATGCGCTCACCAATGCCGCTGGCACGGCCCTTATTGCCAATACCGGAGGGGTTTGCTGAGCTTGCGAAGGTCAGGCGCCCGCCTTCCCACAGCTTACGCACGATCTGCTCACCGGGCACACCGAAGCGGATCACGAAGCAGCTGGTCGCGCGGGTGTCTCGGGCCAGTTCCTTGGTGGTCTCATCCGGCAGGTACTTCTCGGCGTCCTCACGCCACGGCAGGATGCACCCCAGCAGGATGTCCTCGTCCCAGTGCTTCTGGTAGAAGTCGCGGATTTCCGGGGTTAGCTGGGCGAGAGCCTCAAGCTGCTCCATGGAACCGCACAGCACAACGCCAGGCTTCTGGCGCTTGCGCTGTTTCGCGTCAAACTTACGTTCTAGTCCTTCGCCGTCGGTTGCCATGAGAATGTAACCGACCTTTGTGGGGGATACAATAAGGCCGCCTTTACCGGAGAGAATAGATACGGCCTGCGGGGATGCTTCCCCGGTCCATTCTTCGAAGGTGGGGGCTGATGCTGCGTTGTTAGTCATGGGGTTTATTATATTCCGCAGGCTTTTGTTGGCGCGACGGTCAGGGCAGACATCCACATAATGAGAAGAGCCTCCGGGAGAAACCACCGCCAACACGTCACGTTCACGGGACGAAAAACCCGCAAAGGGGGCATCATCATAGAACCCGGGCGGGGCTTTCTGGCACACGGTTATAGGCCGCGGCGCGTGTCCTCCTCGTGCAGACGCTCAAACATTTCGTTGTAGGCATTCAGTTCGGCGTCCCCGTCACGGTCGGCCTGCCGGTCAATGCGTGCAGCGAGTTTTTTGTCGGCCTTTGCCCACTGGAACCCCACCGCAACCGCCACGATCATGGTCGGGATTTCGCCGATACCCCACATGAGCGCACCGCCCATCTTCTGGTCATCCAGCGCCGACAGGCCCCCAGGTGCGCCCCAAGTTACCGAACCAGGAGGCGGCCAGCAGGGCCTTCGAGTTCATGATCGAAATACCCACGAAGGCGTGGTACCCCAGGGTTGCGATCAGCATAATCAGGCGCATCGGGTACTGAGGGCGGTGCGGAATCGGGTCAATGCCGATCAGCACCAGCATGAAGATATAGCCCGTGAGCGTAAAGTGAATCATCATAAATTCGTGCCCGATATGGTACCGCAGCATCACCCCGAAAAGCGGCGTGAAATACACAACAACGATTGAGCCAGCAAAATTGACGGCAGCAAAAATGGGGTGCGTAACAACTTTCGACCACCCCGAATGCACAATGCGCACAATCCACTCGCGCGGGCCTCGCGTGCCGTCCTGGCGCGGCTCCAGCGCCTTAAGCAGCAGCGTCACAGGCGCACCTAATACCAGCAGAATCGGTACGACCATCGTGAGCACCATATGCTCAAACATGTGCACCGAAAACAGCACGCGCGAATACACGGCGGGCGGGCCGGAGGTGATGTAGTTCAGCACCAGCAGCCCTAACATCCAGGAGACGGCGCGCATCACGGGCCAAGAGTCACCCGCACGACGTACTTTCACGAACGCCCACAGGTATACAATCGCCAGATACCCCAGCACAGCAACCCAGAACCAGTCCCAACGCCACTCGGTGAACCAGCGCTGAAAATGCGGCTCGGGCGGCATGTCGTACCAGGTGATAATGCGCACCGGCGTGGCATCCGGCGCGAGAGTTTCCGGAACCGGCGGCGGCGTGCGTGAGAGCGAAGCCCCCAGCCCGGAGGCCGCCCCCATAATCACAAGCTCAGCAGCTATGGCGCTCCACAGGGCGCGTGTGCCGCTCATCTTACCGGCGGCGAGCGCGGGAATGAGCCTGAGGCGATGCGCCGCGCCAATAGTTCCCAGAATCAGGGTCAGCCCAAGTTTTAGGAGCACAATCTTGCCGTAGTCGGTGCCTAAGTCCCGCCACGACGACATGCGCACCCCGGCGTTCGTAATGCCCGAGAGCAGCACGAGAATGAACCCGATGAGGGCAAGCAGCGAGTAGCGGCGCAGTACCGCATGGGCCATCGGCACGCGACGAGATGCCGCAGTGTGTTCGCCGCGGCGCTCCTCAACGACGGTGCCGGTGCCCGCATCCTTACCCGAAATACCGCGCGAGATAAACACCAGCGCGATCAGCCCGCCGCACCAGATACTCACCCCCAGCAGGTGCAGCCCCAGGGAGTTAACGGCGCCCATATGGTCCTGCCCGCCCGAGGAGTGCCCCGAAAGCGCCATATCCGCGATACCGACGAGGCGAGATCATGAAGATGAAAAAAACAGCCCCATGGTGAACGCACCCCGAAACAGGCGGTGGCGACCACGGCGGCGACCACCACGGTCATGCCTTTTTCTTTGCCCGCATCTAACGTGGTGACGTAGCTGATCAGCTCACTGGCGTACTCGGCACCGGAGCCAATGGGCCGCCCCGAAATATCGGCGTAGGAAAGAATCAGCACAGCCAGCGCCGCTAGAGTCCACAGCACGGCGGAGGCGGCGGCAGGTTCAGCACATCGGCGAACGGCTGTACTCTTTCTCAGCGGTATTGTGTGCGGAGCGTGTGCCGTGGCGTGTTCCGGCGGCATCGGCGGCGTAGCGGGGAATAATGCCCATCGCGAAGATTAGCGCGCCCATAGTCGTCGCCATTGCAAAGTTATGCACAACCTCGGTGATGGGCAGCCCCCAACGCACGAGCGCCCCCGCATCCGCTAAGTCCGTTGCGGCGTTGGCGGCGGTAATGCGCAGTGAAATAATCAGCACCAGCAGCCCCACGCCCGCGTAGGCGGCAATCCAGGGTGCGCTCAGCCCGGGGCGCACGGCGGCGCTCTTGGGGCTTGCCTCGGTTTTCTGCGGTTGTGAAGACATAGTAGCCATAGTTCTTTTTTTATCTGTGGTGTGTGCGATGGGGCGTGTTAGGTATGCGCGTACATTCTGGGCGGCTAGGTGAAGAGGCTTTCGCCGATATACCCGCCTTCCTCACGTACCCCCGCGGGGATAGCGAAAACCGCCGACCCGATAGGAATCGTCCACGTGTTGAGCATATCGAGTTTTTCGAGCCGTTTCTGAATGGGCACAAATTGTTGCACCGGGTCGGTCTGGTATGCCACGAAAATCAGGCCCGCGTTGGAGATACCGCCGGAGACCTCCCCGTGCCGGGACAGCCCGCCCGCGTTCGCCACGGGTTCGTCGTAGTTATAGGCGCGGCGCAGGATGCGCTCCCCACGGTTTTTTATCGAGCTCCTCCCCGCGGGCCCGACGAATATGCGCATAGGGGGCGATCATTTCAAACCCCAGGTTGTTGGTTTTGGCGAAGTCGGGGTCGTCGAATTCTTTTGTCCCGGTCAGTGGTGCCCCGTTGGAAAGTTTACGGCCGATCGCGTCCTCACGGGCGGGGGTGTCTACTTCATCCCAGGTGTCTAGGTTCATGTGGATGCGCCGAATCACCACGGAGGTGCCGCCGGGTTCCCACGCCTGCGGGTAACCAGCGCTGGCGCTGCCTTTGCCCCACACGATGTCGTCGAGGCTGGCGCCGCCGCGTCCCGGGTTTGCGGCGGGGTCGGCGGTGGGGTTCACGGTGCCGTCTACCTGCCCGAACAGGTTACGCGGTGTGCCGGTGCCCGAACCGAAAGCACGCAGGAACCCGTTCTGCACCCACCTAATACGCCCGAAGGAGCGGGTGTCTTTGGTGAGCATCCGCTGGGCGTGGGAGAGTACCGTGAGGTCGTCACAGCATAACTGCAGCAGCAGGTCGCCGCCGGTGTAGGCGTCCTGCAGCTTGTCGATGGCGGGGAACGCCGGTAGGGGCGCGAGCCAGCCGGGTTTTTTCTCGGGTGCGGCGATATCGAAGATGCGGGAGCCGAACCCAATAGTGACGGTCAGGTTCGCGCTGACCTGGGCAAGTTCAGGTTCTTGGTCGGTGAGCGGGGCGGTTCCTCTCGTCAACGCCGCAGCATCGTTGGTGAGGATACGCAGGAGCCGCTGGATTGCCTCAGCGTGGAGGTTTTCGTTCAGATCAATGGCGATGAACCGGGCGTGCGCTTGGGATTCTGTGGCGATCCCCTGCTGGTGTTCACCGTAGAATCCTGCCGTGGCGTCGGTGAGGGCAATGTCGGCGGGTTTCCGCCCGGGGACCGACATGTCCGAGCGGGGCGGTGACAGCAGCGCGTGGGCGCTGGCCCCGGCAACAGCGCCGACCCCTACCCCGGCGGCGCCGGTAATGACGGTGCGGCGGCGCATCGCGCCTAGGGGCGTTTGCCCCGCAGTATCTGTGGTTTTATGTGGGTTTTCGGGTGGCATGTTTTATCCTGCGCTACTCGTGGTGGTTGTAAGGTGGTGTGCGCATTCTGGATGCTACGGCGGTAGCATCCTGCTGCACCGGTTACGGGCTTTCCTACAGTAGGTACGATAGGGCCGGTTACCGCCCGATCCGGTGCGGCTTAAGTCCATTTATTTTACCAAACAGTTTTTCGGTTCTGAGTGGTTTGCCGTTGTTTTTTCTGGGTTTCGCGGCGGGGCCGGTGCCTTGCGGTGCAGGGCTCAAAAGTCCTGCACCGCAAGGCACCGTGTGATGACCTGGCGCCATCTGCTTGCCCGCCTCCCATAGAGCGATTTACGGTATTAGCGCGGTGCTGCGGTTACTTGCACTCGGGCAGCGGCGATTCGGAGGCCCCTGCCGCACCGTGCGAATGCTCGTGGGATCCTTCGCCGTGGTCATGGTCAGCGTGCTCATCGGCTGAGGCCGACCCGGAGGCTGAGGACCCGCCGTGCTCATGGTCATGTCCCTCATGCGAGTGGTCGTGCCCGCCGTGTTCATGGTCATGTCCCTCATGCGAGTGGTCATGCCCGCTTGCCGAGGCATCGGCGGTGGCTGACGCGGAGCCTTCACCCTTGTACTCTTCCTTCGCGCCCTGGTAGTCGCGGGCCACCGGCTTAAATTCAAGGGAAGCGCCGTCTTCGGTCTTGACCGTCACAGTGGTCGCCCCGCCTGCGGCGAGCGAGCAGCTCATATCCATGAGCATAATGTGGTCACCACCGGGCTTGAGTTCCAGGGTGGCACCGGGCTCAATGGTGAACTCGTGCACCTGCTCCATCTTGGTGCCGCCGTCTGAGCCTTTGGTGGTGGTGTGCAGCTGCACGGTGTCGGTGGCGGTCGAGGAGGCGCTGGTGATCTTCACCGGCTTGTCCCCGCTATTGGTGATTTTGCCGAACACGCCGGTCATGCCGCCCTTGCTGGCTTTCACCCAGGCCCCCTCAATTTTTAGAGTGCCTGACGAGGCACTGGCTCCCTGTCCGCCTGCAGCGCTGGCCCCCGCTGAGGCTGATGAGCTTGCCGAGGAGGAAGCTGATGCGGAACCGGATGCGCCGGTGCTGGTGGAGCCCCCGCAGGCGGAGAGCAGCAGCATCCCGGCTGCGGCGGTGCAGGTAAAGGTTACGAGCTTCTGATGATTCTTGAACATGGTTGATTTTCTCTTTCTGGGCGGTAGCCCGGTGTGTGCTGTGCGCAGCTGAGGTCAGGGGACGACCCCAGCTATTGCGCTTACTGAGGTAGTGCGGCTACTCACTGGTTCCCGGCCCGTCGTTGCGTTTGCGGATGAACATCACCACAATCGCCCCGACCAGCAGGATCAGCAGCCCGCCGCCGCCCCACAGCCAGGGGGCGAGTTCTTCTTTATGTTCCGTGTCCGACCCGTTCTGCGCCTCGCTGCTCTGTTCGGTGGAGGCGCTGCTTACAGGTGCCGAGGCGGTTTTACCGGCCCCCACAGTAAACCTGTAGGTACCCTGAATGGGGTGCCCGTCGGATGAGACCACGCGCCAGGTGACGGTGTACGTTTCATCCGCTGCGGGGTCTTTGAGGTTGAGGGTCTGGGTGACGGTGTTGCCGCTGACTTTAGCGTCGCCTTTCCCTTCAACAAGGGAGTTGCCAGCCGAGTCGGTCACGCGCACCCGGTTGCCACCCTCAACGTTCATGAGGTTAGCGCTGTAGGTGAGCGTGATTTCGGTGGGTGCCTTGCTGAGGGTCGCATCGGCGGCGGGGGTGCTGCTGACGAGCTCGTCGTGCGCATAAGCGGGCGCGGCGGTGAGCGTCAGCAGCGTTGCCGTGAGCGCGGCAAGTAGGGTACGCAAAATAGTGCGCATAGTGTTTCCTTGTCTGAGTCACGGGTTGCGGTAACCCGGGTGCGGGTGCGTGCACCATCTGGCACGCTGGCTTTCTCAGACGAAGGCGGGCGGGCCGCGCTCAATACGGCAGTATTTGAGGGTGGCAACCCGCCCGGTGGCGGGTGCGTTCGGAATATACAGTAGGATGCGCCGCCCCAGCAGCGGCAGCACGGCTGGCGGGGTGAAGAGCGCCGCCCCCAGGGCACGCATTTTCATGGCGAGCAGGCGTATTAAGCGAGCGAGGGTGCGTTCGGCACTGTAGAGCACCCCCAGGCTGGCGATAGCTGCCACTAGGTGCACCCCGAACATGGGCATATGTGCGTGTTCGGCCGCTGCGCGGGTGAGGGTGTGGGTGCCGCCTATCCCGCCGCCCGATGGGGCATAGTCATAGGGCGTGTTTCCTGGTAAAACATGGTTGCCCAGCGTATGGGTATGTGCCCCGTGCGCGGCGGTGCCGGCGTGGGCTGCTGCGATGTGCTCCCCCGCTAGGGGAGGGCGTGTGGGAGAGGTTAAAGAGCGTGTGCAGTAGTGCTTGTACGGCAACGGCACCTAGGGCGGTTCCTGCGGTGAGGGCTTGGGGATGCGGTTGCGCATCCGGCTCATAACCAGCAGCAGTCCCAGGCTCATGAGCGCCCCAAGCGCGGTGCACAGGATGAGGAGCATAAGGTGCGGCGCGCTGGCCCCGGCGAGGGTGTGTCCGGCTGCACCGAGGAGCACGGCGGTACCTGAGATAGCCCAGGCACGCCCCATTAGGGCGGTGCGGGTGGGGATGCACAGCGTGTGCGTATCAGTTTCAGTACATGCGCAGGGGGTGTTGCAAAGGGGTGAAGGCGCGCCGAGCGTAAGCGTTAGCTGCGTCGCGCATATATGCCTCCTCGCTGCTGGTACACCGTGTGTGCGGTTTTTCGTGTACAGCACCCATTCTACCGGTAATACCGTAGGGCGCCGCACCCTCCGTTGGATGCGGCGCCTGTTGGGCTACCGCCCGGGGCGCGAAGCGTTACTTGTGGCCCCTGAACGGCAGCTTCCTGTGCCGAGGTGGTTGAGCCGTACGGCGCGCCTTATTTCCGCACTGACGCGCCGCTGCTCTTTCCGCACAGGTTTATGAGCTGACGGCCTTATCGGGTCAGTTGTTCGCCTGCCGCATACGGTGGTGTAGGCGGCTTCTTTTCCGAAGGGATTATGTGAAGGCGTGGCCGTCAGCTCAGCAGCGTGGAGAGGGTTCTAGCGGAGGTGGTCATGAGGGTTTTCCTCTGTGGTGGTTGGTATACGGTTTGGGGTGTACTGCCGCAGTTCGTGCACCCGCATTGTTGCGGGCTTGCGGTAGTGATAGGTTCTACTATATAAGGGGTGGCTATGTTTGACCTGTGTTTATACTGTGATGCCCACCTGTGAACAGCGAGAGCACCGAAGCAGTGGGGTTTGGCGAGGCGGCTCCCGCCTCAGCTGTAGCGGGATACTGCCGCAGCGGGGATACCGTGGCGCCCCTGCCGCAGGTAGTGTGCCCCTGTCTGCATATTAGGGTCGGGGCCGCCACAAGGCACAAGCCGCTCCCCCCGATTGTTTTTGAGGCCAACGTTCGGGGAGCAGCTGTTATCCGCTCAATGTGAGGGAACTATTTGGAGGTCTGTGTGGGTTCTGCTGGCGCTTTGGGAGTGACGTTCTGCCCGCTGGGTACAGCAGGAACCTGCGGTGTTGCGGGTTTTTCAGTGGTGGGAGACCCGTTTTTAACAACGGTGTATTCCCCGTCTACGCTCACTTCTGCGGTGTCACCGTTGGCGTAACGGGTTTCCCATGAGCCGTCTGCTTTAACCGTGGTGGTGTCACCATTGGGGTTGGTGCGGGTCCAAGACCCTGCGGTACCCACAGTGACGGTTGCCCCGCCGTTTTCGGTGTTCTTCCAGGCTGGGCTGCTTGCGGAGGTTGCAGGTTTCTGCCCGCTGCCAGCCGTCTGGGCGCCGCCGTCTGCACTAGTTTCGGCGGCACTGGGGCTGGTGCCGGTCTTAGGTTTTTCGTGGGGGTTCGCCTGGGTGGATGCCCCTGCCGTGCCCGGGTTTGTTTCTGCACCTGCACTGCCGGTGGTTTTGCCTGCTGCGGCTCCTTTGCTGCCGCTGGCGGTGGGCTTCGGTGTGGTGTTTGCGCTGCTGGTTTCACCGGGGGTTGCGGATGCGCTGTCTTCAGAGATGGTGTTGGTGGTGCCGCAGGCGCTAAGAGTGAGCAGCCCCGCGATGCTAAGAGCAGTCAGTACAGATATTTTGAATTTTTGAAGACGGTATTCATCTTGTCCTTTTCATGCAACGGGGCTCATATATCGGTGTGGTGCTATTAGCTTAGCAGGGTGACCTCAGTAAACGCCGGAAAATTACAGCTTATTTTTGAGAATGCGCGGCTGTTTTCCTCACGCATGGCGCTCATCCCGGGGCGCATGAGTACATTTAGTTTCCGCCGCATTGCACACCGCGAATTCTGAGGGCCACCGGGAAAAGAGGTAACGATAGCAGCCTGTTGTTTTACAGAAGGTGCGGTGCCGCTATTTTTCTACTGGTATGGCGGGGTTAATAGGGGTTTTGGGTGTTGCCGCCCCGGGTGCGCTGGCGGGCGTGGGTGTACCTGGTTTTGCGGGGAGCACGGGGGTGCCGCCGCCTCCGGGGTTGTCGTAGGTTCCGTCGGTTTTAACACGCATACTGCCTTTATTAATACCGCCGATCCAGGTCCAGGATCTGTCACGGTTAACGTCAATAACTCCACCTTCGGGGGGATCCGGTCCACCGCCATGAGCCGTCAGCGTTTACGGTGATGGTGCCGATGTCGCTACCGGTTGCGGCCCATGATCCGTCGGGGTTAACGTGCAGCTGAGTTCCGTCAGGGTTGGTGACAAACCAAGAACCGTCTGTTTGCACGACTGCGGTGTCGGTGTTGAAGGTCAGGCGTGCACGCCACCGGGGTTTTCGGCGGGCTCGGTGTCAGCTGCCACAGATGAGGCAGTACCGGTGGGCGCACTCGCACCGCTGGTGGTGCACCCGGTTAGAGCGAAGGCCAGCACACCGGTGAGAACCGTAACGAGAAGAACCGGTACGTTTTGAGCAGCCGTCATTGGCAAATCTTTCCGTATATCAGTCACGCACCCCTTATAGCTTGTGGTGGATAAAGGTAGCCCCGGGCCGGTACTAAACTGCACCGGCCCGGGACTCTAGATCGCCCTATGCACGGGCGCTAGGTGAAGGATAATCCCCTAAGAATTAGCTGTTAACTTTCTTGGGCTGCACAGGGGTCTTTGGAGAAGCCGCATCCTTTGACGGCTTAGCAGAGCTTAAATCTGGAATTGTAGAAACCTGGATATTAGCTTTACCATCTTCTGAGGTTCCGGTATTACCGGCAGTATCAGTGTATACCCAAGTTCCATCGGCTTTCACAGTAAGAGTACCGTTACTGTCTTTCTTAACCCATGAACCATCTGCAGCAGTACTGATACTCTTTGTGTCTTGTGTCATACTCCAAGAACCGTCCGCAGCAACAGCTATTTTTTTACCGCTTACAGTCGCAGTCCAAGATCCGTCAGGGCTCACTTTTGCGTCTTCCAGACCCTTAGCTTCAGAACCCGAACCTGAACCACTCTTTGCTGAAGCTGATGATTCAGCTGCACCGCTGCTGGAGTCTGAGCCGCTGGAGCTATCGGCGGTTGATTCGGTGCTGTCGCTGTCTGCAGATGCACTGGAATCAGCTGCCCCGGAGGAGCTTGCGCTGCTGCTCGAGCTGGCACTGCTTGACGCGGAGGACGATGCGGAGGCACTGGAGCTCGCGCTTGAAGATGCGGAGGAGCTTGCGCTGCTGCTCGAGTTGTTGGAGGCAGACCCTCCACCGCAGGCGCTCAGTGCGAGCACACCAGCGAAGGCGAGGGAAAGTAGGGCTGGTGCTTTTTTGTATTTCATCGAGGGACCTTTCGGTAGTGTATATCGGTGTGTGTCCCCACCCCAGACACTTATCCCAACATATGTTGAGCCAGCATAAAGGCAGGGCGTGTCGCTAGCGGCTACTTTCACTGGTTCGGAACAGGTCTCACCCCTAGCAGGCCGTTCAAAGCACTGATATTTAGTCTACCTGAAAAGAACCGCTGACAACGTGGCGACACATTACACTTTCTAGAAGCACTATCCTGACACTCTCATGACGAGAAAATACAGGCTACTTACGCCGCTGTATTTTTACGAAATCTCAACGTTGCCATACCTTTTCCCAGTCACCAGTCAGCCATCCTGAGGATGAAAAATTACACTTACCTCAATCATTCTCCGGTTATTATTCAAAGTGGTCGGTGCCACATTCTATTCATGTGCAGTTAGCAGCAGGTTACTTACTTGGAGAGATGGGGGTTCGTGGGTCTTTGACGTCAATGTTCGGCTTAGCAGGTACCTGGGGAGCAACTACTGTACCGTCCTTTGGTGAAGGGGTGCCGTCATACTCGACAGCGGTGACTTTGCCGCTGGGGTCTTTCATGGTCCATGACCCGTCATAGAAGATATCCAGCTTTGCCTTGGAAGAGTCGCTATCGGCAGCGGCAGAGACTCCCCCAGCTTTTCTATTGGCGCTTAGAGATACACAAACAGAAGCTGTTGTAGACGAAGAACAGTGTTTCCTCTATTCCATTGTGTATTCTGCGGCTGTGTACACAACCGCTAGAAGACACCGGTAAGAAGCTCACCCACGCCTTCAGGTTTCAGTACCTTATTAGCGTGGGTGAGATCCTTAAGCCTATTGTTTGGGCTGAACAGGAGTTGTCGGGGTGGCCGCTTTATCGTTCGGTTTAGCAGGCACCTGCGGGACGGTGGGAGTTCCATTATCAGAGTGGAATGCCCCATTCTCGTTGACAGTTGTGGTGTTACCGTTAGCATCGGTCATGGACCACGCGCCACTGGCGTTAACCGTAACGTGAGTGCCGTCGGACTTCTGCAGCGCCCACGCCCCACCCGCATTAACCGTAATCTGGGTGCCGTCGGGCTTCACTAGCACCCATGCGCCGCTGTCGTTCATCGTCAGTTTGCCTTCTGCCGAATCAGAAGAAGCTGCAGAGCCAGCTTTGTCGTCAGCTGATGCGGTGAATCCTCTGAGGCTTCAGCTGATGCGGTTTCTCCTGAGGACGCCGAGGCAGACACGTTCACATCCCCGCCCTTACCAACATTCACATCCGCCGAATTACCCTTGCCGTCACTACCGGAAATCTTCACATTCCCGTCAGGACCAACCGACACATTCGCACCAGCAGAGGCCGACGCAGACGAAGAAGCCGAAGCCGAAGAACTAGCCGACGATGAAGCCGATGAAGAGGACGAAGAATCAGACGACGATCCTGAAGAGTTCACTGAGACACACCCACTCAGCGCGAGCATGCCAGCCACAGCAAGAGACACAAAAACAGGGGCTTTTTTGGAGGTGATATTCATCGGAAGTTCTTTCTTATGTGATTGTTAGTATGCGGTTATGCTATGCCCCAACGATTCGGGGCACCATCAGTCGCCTGTGTGCCTCCATTTGGCCTGTGTAGGCGGGGTTTTCCGCATCAGTTGAGACCTTTTAATTTTACTGTCGTTTTCTATGCCCCTGCTATGAAAAGCTATGTTTTAACTGTGAAAAGTACCCCATAATGTGTGGGGAGCCTCCATATGTACGGCAACTGGGTGCCGTACCCGCAGCGGGTACAGCACCCAGTCTCAGTAAGGTTCGTGTTTTTTTGAACCGTTGAACGAGCCGGAGCCCCTAACCTAGTTTCTTAGTGGGCTGGACGGGGCTGACAGGGTTGGCGGCCTCAGCATTCGGTTTTGCGGGCACGTCCGGGGTGTCTGGCTTATCTGCTTTACCGTCGTGCTCAACCTGATTGTACGAGCCGTCAGGTTTTACCGTCACGCTGTCGCCGTCGTGTTCGGTTTTAGTCCACGAGCCGTCAGACTGCACCGATACGGTGTCACCGTCAGGTTCGGTCTTGGTCCATGAGCCATCTGCTGCGACTGTGATCGTGTCGCCGTCAGCCTCTGTGAGGGTCCAAGCGCCGCCTTCACCCATGGTCACGTTGCCGTTTGCCCCACTGGATGCTGCACCAGCCGCGCCACTACTTGCGGCACCGGAGGCACCACTAGAAGCACTAGCAGATGCGCCACCAGTTGCCGCACCAGATGCGGTACCGCCCTGAGTCGCAGCCGCAGAAGAGCTGGCTGCTGATGAAGCGCTTGATGAGCTGGAGCTCGAAGAACTATTGGAAGATGATGCGTTATTAGAACCACCGCAAGCGCTCAGCGCGAGCGCACCGGCGACCGCAATGGTCAGGAATGCGGAAGTCTTCTTGACAGATGCGTTCATTGTCTTGTCCCTTCAAGGGGGTGGTCGGTTGGCTACCACCGGGTGGATGCACAACCACAGCACATTATAGGATCAGGTGTGTGCGTCCCGTATGGGGAGGGAAATTGATTCTCGGCGCTGGCTCGGGTTCGTGGGGAACTGTCGCCAAATGCTAAGAATCTGCTGGACCTGATGTGATTGTATGTTGTCATCCTGTGGTGATATCCCCAGCTTATCAAGGTTTTCTATGTTTCCTCCCAGAAAACCTGTGCTTTAGCTGTGATAGTTAAATCTTAATATTCTGACTTAAGGATTTCGTTGCTGACATGAAAGATGTTTGCTGTGCCGCACCAGCATCGTTACCCCGCTATTACTGTCTGCACCCGTTTGGGGGTGCTGTGTCCTGTTGGTGAGAACCGGGTGCCGCATCGGCGTTAATGCGGCACCCGGGGATGGGGGTGTCAGGTGGGAACGACGCTGTTCCCGTATGCTGTGGGAGATTCCCGCACAAGCAGGCTAGCTGTTGTCTGTTATGGATTTTGTGGGTTGTACGGGAGTGACAGGGGTAACTGCCGAGTTATCGGGTTTTTCGGGAGCTTTTGGAAGTTTCGGGGGCTCGTTGGATACTGCGCCCTCTTTAAGCACGCGGAAAGTGCCGTCGGCATCCACCCTCGCCGCTTCCTTTATCAGTTGTCCTTTTTCCGAGGCGGTGGTATAAGACCACGAACCATCCGCTAGCACATTTGTGCTTTCACCTTTGGGGCCAGTGATGGTCCAGCTTCCGTCCTGGAACACAACGTACTTATTACCGTCAGGCTCATCTTTTGTCCAAGCAATGGTGGTCCTATCTGAGTCTGACGAGCCGCCAGCACCGCCCGAGGCTGAGGTGTTCGGGGCTGCTGCTGAGGCTGAGCTTTGAGCCGGGGTGCTTGTTGCGGCTGAGGAGGTGGCTTCTGAGGAGGAGCTGGTTGCTCCACCACCGCATGCACTGAGAATCAGCGTGCCAGCTAGGGTGGCTGCGACGAGTACGGAACCTTTGTACAGTGAGGTACGCATCAGAACTGTTGTTTCCTTTCGGTTGGTTGTGGATCGCCGCCTCTCTCGGAGGTACCCGCTGTACGGGTTACGGCGTTAGCTCTACCCTATTCACCGCTGCTGTATGGCCGCTCTAAAAAACCGGCTCTCAGCTGTGAAACCCCTAGGGTGCACCCGATAGAACCCTCAACTTTGACTTTATATTTTATGATTGGGTGTCAACGTAAGCGTTCTTGACGCACAAGGCACCCCCTGCAGGATGCCGAGGCTAAAATACCCGCAGCACCACCAGCAGAGGGTGCATACCGTTCACAAATATGATGTTGTACCGTTCGTTGACGACGTCAATCTCTGGTGAGCCTCACCGCACCCGCTCTTAGGGTAGGTGCGGCTATTTCACCACTGCCTTAGCCCGCCCCAGAGCTACCGGGGAGATGGGCTGTGCCGGGTCTTTGGCCTTCGAGTTATCGGGTTTTGCGGGAGTACCAGGCTTGGCAGGGCCCTAAAATCGTCTTTCTTCCCGGTACTATCGTACGACCCGTCAGCAGCGACGGATATATTGCCGTTCTCACCGGATAGCTCCCAGGAGCGGTCTTTATTAACAGTGATGGATCCATCCGGGCCATCAGCCCACGACCAGGAGCCGTCTGATTTCACGTCCAGCACCTTCGTATTCTGTGAATTGCGCACCTCCCAGGCCCCCGATGAGTGCACCTTAAGAGTCATCCCCTGACCGTTATGAGTCTGCCAGGCACCGCTATCTTCAACTGTGGCGTCTTTGGTGTTAAAACCTAAATCCCGTATGCGTTCGGTTGCCTGCGCTGTCCCGGAGCTGGAGGAGCTTACTTCCGTGCCTTTAATAGTTTCACCGCCGCTGCAGGCGCTCAGTACGAGCGTTCCGGCAAGCACAATGGTGGCGCAGGTAGCGATTTTACGGGTGTTCGTGGAGGTGGTATTCACAGTCGCATCCCTCAGGTAGATGTTTCAATGAGCTTCTTTAACCATAAAGTTATTCAAGCATTCATTTCACATGTAAAGTGATGCGTGCACCTGGGAATATGCTGAATTTTACATATGCACTGTTTTTACTTCAGCTGTTTCGGGGTCGCTGGAACAGCAGGGGCCGCTGCCTTTTCGTTCGATGGTTTACCAATAGCAGCGGGTTTTGCCGGAGTCTGCGGCTTACCTCCACTGGTCGCGCTATACGAGCCGTCAACCTTCACCTCAGCAATACCGTACGGCCCGCCCGTCCAGGTCCACGAACCGTTGCGCTCAACGGTCACCATACCTCCGGATGGGTGGCTCGTCCACGTCCATGAACCGTCGCTGTCCACCGCGAGGATGCCCTTCGTGCCGTTCACGTACCATGAACCATCGTCATCAACTTGCACCGTGGTGCCCTGGGCACTGCGCGCTTCCCAGGCGCCATCGTTCTCAATGGTGGTGACTTCCTGAATCGTGCCGAACCCCAGATCGATGGTGCCCGTTTCGTTTTGTTGCGGAGATGCCGTTGATGCTTTGGTGCTGGGGGTCGCGCCAGATGCGGCCGCACTGGCAGCAGCCGGGGAGCTGCTTGGTGTCTGCGTTGCTGATGCTGTCTTTTCAGGCTCTACAGGCTGGGCGTGGCCAGATGGGGTGTGGTCAGATGAGCTGGGGGAAATGCCCAATGCAGCACTGGTGCTAGGCGATGCACTGGAGGCAGATTCCGAAGACGCTTTCGCTTTAGAGATTTCAGCCTGCGCCGAAGCCACCGCATCTGAAGCCTGCCGGGTCTCATTCGAGGTGCCGCCGCAGGCGCTCAATAAGCAGACACCCGCTACGGTACAAGAAAGCAGCACATACAGTTTTCGTGCGGAACTCTTCATCAGGGGGCTCTTTCCTCACGTGGTTGGTATGCCGCCCCAGCTAAGCGGCACAATGATTGTACCGGAAAATAGGTACCTCATGCCTTGTGAGTCAGCGCCCCGGCACACTGCAGTGTGCCATTATTAGCGAGGCTGCACCGGTGTTTTCGGCGTGGTCGCGTTCTGGTTCGGCTTCGCGGGGAGCTCAGGAACGTCCGGCCGGTCATGTGAGGGAGCCCCGTCCTCAATCATCACAAACGAGCCGTCAGAGTTGACGGTGACGGTGTCCCCGTCATTCTCACGTTTCGTCCATGAGCCATCAGAATTCACGGTCACCACGTCGCCATCAGGCTCGGTTTTCACCCACGAGCCGTCCGGGTTTACCGAGACAACATCGCCGTCAGATTCGGTAGTGCTCCACCCGCCGCCAGCGGCAACTGCTTGAGTGTTACCCCCCGAGATATTGACGGAAGAACCGCCACCGTTCTGGGAGCCTTGCCCCTGTGTCGCTCCGCCCTGTGGCTGCTGTTCACCACCGTGCGGGGCAGCGGCAGAGGGGCTGGATCCGTTCTGGGCCGCAGGTGCAGGTGCAGCGGTACCGCCAGCACGTGCACTTGGTGCTGCGGCGGCCTCAGTATTCCCCCCGTTTCCCCCGTTTGTCGTCTCATGAGCAGTATGCGCTGCCGTGCTCTCATGCACCGGTGCGGCGGTGGGCGCCTCAGAACGGTGAGACCCACCGCTGTGGGAGCTGCCGGATGCTGAAGCGGACGGGGAAGCAGAAGCTGATTCTGATGCCCGTTTCGCCATCTCAGCCTGGGCTGAGGCCACCGCGTCCGAGGCCTGGCGGGTCTCATGGGATTTTCCGCAGGCGCCCAACACCAAAACACCCGCAAGAGCTAGGGGTACCACCGCATAGTATGTTTTCTGTCGGGGTGTCATAGGGAAAGTCCTTCTCTTGTCCTGCGTGTGAATCGCTGGGCATTCCCGAAAGACGGAATAAACGCCGTATCTCGTAGCCCAGACGGACCCTGAACTGCGTGCCCCAGCGTGCGGGGTGGAGGCTTCTACCGGCGTGGCGCGGGGCCGCTGGCCGGATAGCTACCATGCGCCGCCCCATCATTACCCATATCATAGCAACGTCCACTATGCCCCAGCTAAGAAAACCTGTGTTTTCCCTGAGAAAACCATGAACGCCCGGCGTGTCACACGCTATAAACCCTGTTTTCGGCGGGTGACCCACCCGAAACCGCCTACAATATTCGCCACACGTCTATCCCGCAGCCCCACACAAAGCTACCCAGCACCTGTGGCTTTCACATCCTTTTATCTGCGGTATAGGCTGGCTCCCTGCTTCGTATGCGAACCGGCCGCACACAAACAGAGCCGCCTCCCCACCGGTACGGCGGGGAGGCGGCTCTTCACAGTTTAGAGTCTCAAGAATTACTTCTTCTTGGTGGTCTTGGCGGCCTTCTTCTTGGTGGCGACTGCTGCCTTCAGCTTGGAGCCTGCGGTCAGCTTCACGCCGTGACCAGCGGGAATCTGGATGGTTTCGCCGGTCTGCGGGTTACGGCCGGTACGAGCAGCACGGTCGGTGCGCTCAATTGCCAGCCACCCGGGGATGGTGATCTTCTCGCCCTTGGAGACGGAAGTCTCGAAGACCTGGAACACTGCGTCGAGGACTGCATTAACGGTTGCCTGGCTCTTGCCAGACTTCTCTGCTACCTCTGCAACGAGTTCGGTACGGTTCTTAGCCATTAGGGTGCCCCTTCCTGAGACTTTAGATTTGCGACTAAGTCAAAGCTTTTTCCGGTGAGAAATAACTTTGCCTAGGTACAAAATACCAGAAATTACCAGCTCGACTTAGTAATGCCGGGCAGTTCGCCACGATGAGCCATCTCGCGGAAACGCACACGGGAGATACCAAACTTCTGGAAGGTACCGCGCGGGCGGCCGTCAATCTGGTCACGGTTGCGAACGCGAACGGGGGAAGCGTTACGCGGCAGCTTCTGCAGCGCCACGCGTGCTGCCTCACGCTCTTCGGGAGTAGCGTTCTCGTCGATCAGCGTCTTCTTCAGGGCAAGACGCTTCTCGTTGTAACGAGCCACAATGACCTTGCGCTGCTCATTGCGAGCAATCTTTGACTTCTTGGCCATTATTTAGCGCTCCTCTCGGAAATCAACGTGCTTACGTACGACGGGATCGTACTTCTTCAGCACCATGCGGTCGGGGTTGTTGCGGCGGTTCTTACGGGTCACGTAGGTGAACCCGGTGCCAGCAGTGGACTTGAGCTTGATAATAGGACGCAGATCCTTAGCCTTCTTAGATGCCATAATGCTAGATCTTCTCCCCGCGTGCGATGATGTCTGCGACCACGGCGTCGATGCCACGAACATCGATCACCTTAATGCCCTTGGCGGACACGTTCAGGGTTACCTTACGACGAAGCGAAGGAACCCAGTAGGTCTTCTTCTGAACGTTCGGATCGAATCGACGCTTATTGCGGCGATGCGAGTGCGAATGCTGTGTCCAAAGCCGGGAACAGCTCCGGTCACCTGGCAGACTGCTGCCATGTTTCACTCCTTATGGTTGATTTTTATGACGGGTACGCAGTCGATGTTACTCGTAAGCGTCCCGTCACCAATGTAGAAGCACCGGGTTATTCGCCGGGCTAGAGTGTCCAAGACCGCCACCCGGGTGAGAGTCCGAGCAACAGCCCCCGCCGCGGGAAAAACGGTGAAGCTTAAAATTAGTGTCGAGAGGCGTTTTCACCACTACGAACAGCCTTAAATTCTAGGTAACTCAAGGCACTCTCGCAAGCCTAGACGCCGGTAATCCCCATAAATTTTGCGGATTTCTCGCTAAAACCTTAGGGTGCGCACCCCGTAGGGTACCCCGGAAACCACCCAGCATCAGGCCAGAGAGCCACCAGAATATTCTATCACTGTCCCGCATTGGCGCAAGTCAGAGCCCCTATTCACCCCGGTAGCGGATAGTTTTAGTGGGTGTTAGCGCGCTCCAAAACCTGAGCAAATAACACGGCTGAAATTCGCTGTGTGAGATTAATAGCTTAAAGCACCGATTAAGACATTAAACCGCAAAAGCACAGGCCGCAGCCTTCCACACCAGCGGTGTTCCCTTTGACCCGGAAACTACACCGCATTCGCCGCATGTTTGCTGGCGGGCACACCCACACCGCTGCCAAGCTCCTGGGCAGAAGGCTCAAACAGCGCTGGACGAAACGCCGCATACTTAGGCTGCAGCCCATCCCCAGAGCTGGTTCCCCGGATCCTACGCCCCACCCACGGCAGGGCGTGCTCCCGCACCCAGCGTGCGCTCTGCTCCAGCTCTTCACGGCGGCTCAACTCAACCGCTGGCGGCAGCTGCGGCTCCGGCACAGCGCCTTCAAGACCTAATAAAGACAGCACCCGAGCCGCAAACTTCTGGTGCCCGTACTCGTTCATATGCAGCTTATCGGGAGCCCACAGCCGCCAATCCACAAAATCACGCATCCGCCAATAATCGACAATGTGCACTCCCCTGTTCTCAGCCACCTCACGGATCAGCTCGTTATACAAGGCCGTGCGCGGACGGGTGCGGGCAAACGGGCCTTCCCCCAAAATGTCCAGACCAGTCATGGTGAACACTTCAATACCCTCTGCACGCAAAAGAGCAAACGCATCATCTATGCGCTGCACCAACGCATCAATATCCACGTTGGGGCGTATGATGTCATTACCCCCGCCGTAAATACTCACCAGGTTCGGCTTCAGCTCAAGAGCCGGGGCCAGCTGCTCATCCATGATCTGGTCCATTAAATACCCGCGGATCGCCAAGTTGGCGTACTGCGCCTGCGCATCCCGGGCACCTATCGCATCAGCCACCCTATCGGCCCAGCCACGCACCTGATTCGGGCGGGACTCATCAATATCGCCGACCCCCTCAGTAAACGAATCGCCCAAGGCCACATAGCGTACCGGCTCACCGTTCAGGCGAGCATTCTCATCAAGGTGAAGCACCGTTCCCCTCCCCTAGCTCTCAGTTTTGCCTACACGCCAGTATCCCATAAACGACACCTGCTCCTTTGGGGTTCCTGCCTCCTGCACGCTCGCCCTGTGAAGGCGTTTACCCATCGCGGCTCCTCCCCACAACGGACATATCGTGCAGGTCATTGGCGACACGGCAGGTATAACGCCGCAGCGGGTGATATTGTTGAGGTTTTGCCGAGCACCTTGAGTTTATTGTCAAACCAGTCGGCGGACTTATTTGAGTTCAGTTCTCTTCCCTAGAATTTGAGTCTGCCGGTCACCAACCAGCCGCTGCGGGATGCACGCTCATAAATGGCGTGCGCCATGGTGCGAGCGTAGCTTTTTGTCACGTGGTTATCGTCCATGTACACATAAACATTCCCGATGATCGGCTGGCAGGTTCCTTCAGGACAGTACAGGTCAGCCAGGTCGATGGTCACCGCGCCTTCGTACCGGTCTAGCACCTCGCGGGAGGGGTTGGCGTCAGCAAGCTTCTCATTCACGGGACGAGCACAGGAGCTCATATCCGACCCGGCTTTTTGGGCGCACTCGTACACGTTGAAGTCATAACGCGGGTTATCCCGCAAACCAATCACCTGAATCCCGGCATCGGTAAGTTTTTTGACGGTCTCATCCAGCGCCGGGTCGACCCGTTCCTCATTGGTTTTCGCATCTGCCACAGTTGCGGTTAACACCACCGTCTGGGGTTTGCGTTTGAGGAGTTCCTCGGTCACCTTATGGTTGAATTCGCTGCATTCGTCGGATGCGTTCACATCTCGGGTCGGGTACAGGCACCCTCCCAGCAGGTAGGCTTGCAGGTTGGTGTGGGTCTGCTCCGCGATCGGTTTGAAGGAAGCAATAGACTGCTCAATATGCGAGTTGCCCACAATAACGGTCAGCGGGGCATCATCCGCACCGTACGTTTGGATATTGCAGTATTTGGAAAGCGACTCGTCCTTGGGTTTAAACACCCCATCGCAAGCCCCGTCCAGGCGCTCATACTGGCTTTTGGGGTCGGTAGAAGGGATAGGGTTGTCGTTTGATGTCACCCGGTTGGTACCAATGGCGCGCGCGCCAGGGTACTCTGAGTGTTCATCGCCAGTACTCTGTTCTGCTTTGGCTACGGCTTTGGTGTTGGATGCGCTCACCCACGCCTGCGCGCCAGCAAGCGGGATCCCTGCGAGCAGGAAGATGGCGACAAGGAAAGCAGCCTGATCTGCCCAGGTGCTCACCACGAACACTTTTTTAAACCGTAGTTTCATCATAAGCCAGGGCACGAACGGGTCTTTACGGTACCGTAGCGGTTTTTCGATGAAACGGGTCAGCAGCCATGCCAACGCCACGGAGACCACAATAATCAGGGTCCCTTCCAGGAAGTCTACCCCGGTTTTACCAACAGCGGCGCTGTAGAGAATGAGGATAGGCCAGTGCACCAAGTACAGGGCGTAGGATATGTTACCCAGGTTCTGCAGCGGTTGGGAGACCAGCAACCGGTCTATGCCCCATTTGCTATTGGTGCGGCCAGCCATAATGACAAGTGCCCCCGAGAGCACCGGCCACAGGGCGAGAAAGCCTGGGAAAGACCGCTGCACCGGTAGCACGGCGCCACAGATGGCAAGCCCGACGATGCCCACCCAGCCCATAATGACGCGTGCTTTCTCTGGGGCCTTCCATTTGAGGGTGAGCATGGCCAACAGGGTTCCGATGGCAAACTCCCAGAGGCGGGTGCGAGTGTCAAAGTACGCGTACCCCTGGTTTGCGCTAGTCTCAATGATGGAGAAGGTTAGGGAGGCCACGAACACGGTGTTGAAAACAAGCACAGCTGTGGTGAGCAGGTTCCAGTTGTGACGGCGCACCAGATAAGCAACGAAGGCGAACAGCAGAGGCCATAGAAGGAATATTTGTCCCTGGATGGAGAGCGACCAGAAGTGCTGGAAGGGGGTCTTCGCGGCCGCATTTTGGGCGTAGTAGTCCACTGAACTATTCGCTAGGTGCCAGTTCTCGTAGTAGAACAGCGAAGATTTGGCGTCGGCCATAATCTCAGGCCAACGGCTGGGCGCGAGAATGAAAAACGCAGCAATGGTCGTACCCGCAATGGTGATAGTAGCGACGGGCAGCAGCCGCTGGAATACGTGCAGCCAATAGTTAATGAGGTTCAGCGGACGACCCTCATTGATTTTACGGAGATAAGACAACGAGAGCAGGAAGGCCGAGATGAAGAGGAACACGTCCACTCCCCCGGAGACCCTGCCGAACCATACGTGGTAGAAGACAACCAGTAGCACTGCGAAGGCTCGCAACCCCTGAATTTCGGGGCGAAAGCCGCGTGTCTCAATGAAGTTTTCGAGGGTCTTAGGCTCCTGCGGGCGAGCCGGTGCGGTGCGTGCTGACGGTTGGTCTGACATGGTTGCCATTCTATGGTTGATGTGAATGTTTGCGGTTGGTTTATAGTTTGTATCGGTGTGCCCTGTATGAAAGAAAATCCTGATTCAGCGCATCCGCACAGGCGGAGGGGACGAATCAGGATTTTGGGTGAGCCCCCTACCGGATTCGAACCGGTGACCCTCGGTTTACAAGACCGATGCTCTGGCCAACTGAGCTAAGGAGGCATACGACCTCTAGTTTACCCTACGATGGGCGATTTCCTGCCCTTTTAGGCGCTCAGTATCGGCTACATCACTCCAGTTTATGTGTGGGGTGGGTCGCATACCTGACACATTTATCGTATCAGGTATGCGACCCACCTCGTGGTATGGCTACCCTGAGGTTATTTTACGCACCACACGGGCGACCACAGACCAGCCTGTTACTGCTGCTTTTTGGCATCAATCTTTCCTTGAACCCACTTAGGGAAGTCTTCGGATTTAGGCCCGGGGAACTGTTCCCCATCAGCGTAGATCGCCGGAGTGCCGTGCACACCGTTCTTGAGAGATTCTTCATTGACCACGTTCACGAGGGGGCGCCACTTGTTGTCGTTCAGGTCGCTCGAAATATTCGCCCCGTATTTTGCGGCGATGTCGGCGATCTGCTGGTTATTCAGGTCCCCACCGCCCTGCCGGTCAAAGAGTTCTTTCTGGAACTCCAGGTACTTATCGGCGCTCACCTGGTTTGCCACAGCATAGGCAGCGTTTGCGGTACGCGCGGAGTACTGGGTGGGTGATCCACGGTCCAGAATGATCATATTGCGGTATTCAACGGTAATGGAGCCGTCCTCAACGAGCTTCTTAATGGTCTCGTAGTTTGCCTGTTCAAAATCACGGCAGTGGTGGCAGTTGAAGTCCTGGAAGATCACCACGTGTACGGGCTTACCGTTCTTCTTGGCTTCTTCCGCTTTCTCTATGCCTAGCGGCAGGGTTTCCGGGGTGGCGCTTCCGCTGGCAGAGGGAGTAATGGATGTATCGGAGGTACCGAGTTTATCGGCGTCTCGCTGATCCTGCTTTGACGCGTTCTTGACGATTCCGTCTTTGGTAATAACGATACCGCCGTATTCGTTAGCACTAGCTGGCACGGGTCCTGCCTTGGGAATATCCTGCTTCTGCCCATTAATGAAGACAAAACCGACAATAATCACGGCCACTAGGACAACCGCTAGCACACCCAGCTGCAGCAGGCGACGGTTTGATTTTGTTGGGTTATTGCGTGCCTGTTTGGCCGCGATTTGACGGGCCTTTTCACGGGCATCGTTCGACATACCTGTTCCTTTTCTTGTAGGACGCACGACGCTGCGCCTTATCATTACCCCGTCTAGACTACCGAACTAGAGGATGCATATTCCAGCCATCAGTCGATTTCTGCGGAGTTTCGGAGTTTTCTCACGCTCTCAGCTTATTTTACGACGCAAATATATGCCTTTATGCAGATAGTGATGTCATGTTTCTCATACGGGGGTGAAGATACAAGGCGCCTTATAGCTCTGGCTTTTTTGTGTAGACCCCCAAACACCCCCACACACGCACGCAGCACACCCACACTAAAACCACCACCCCCTGGGGGCACAAAAAGAAAAAAAAGAGGGGCCCCCACAAAGGGGACCCCCACTCACAAAAAAAATTGCGGCAGCCATCTACTCTCCCACACCCACCAAGATGCAGTACCATCAACACCACAGGGCTTAGCAACCAGGTTCGAAAAGGAGACTGAGCGTTTCCCCCCGGCTATCACCACCGCAAAACCACACAACAACACCTTCACGGGGATTACTCCCCGTAAAGAATGGCTTGTTGCCTCAAAACTGTACAGTGAACACAAACACACAAAACAAATATGACTATAATGTAAGCCTTCGGTCTATTAGTACCAGTCAACTCCACACCTTACAGCGCTTCCATACCCGGCCTATCAACCCCGTCATCTACAGGGAACCTCACACACCCAAAGGGTGCCAGGAGAACTCATCACGAAACAAGCTTCCCGCTTAGATGCTTTCAGCGGTTATCCCTCCCGAACGTAGCCAATCAGCCATGCACCTGGCGGTACAACTGACATACCAGAGGTTCGTCCGTCCCGGTCCTCTCGTACTAAGGACAGCCTTTCTCAATTCTCCAACGCACGCAGCGGATAGGGACCGAACTGTCTCACGACGTTCTGAACCCAGCTCGCGTACCGCTTTAATGGGCGAACAGCCCAACCCTTGGGACCGACTCCAGCCCCAGGATGCGACGAGCCGACATCGAGGTGCCAAACCATGCCGTCGATATGGACTCTTGGGCAAGATCAGCCTGTTATCCCCGAGGTACCTTTTATCCGTTGAGCGACAGCGCTTCCACACGCCACTGCCGGATCACTAGTCCCTGCTTTCGCACCTGCTCGAGCCGCCACTCTCACAGTCAAGCTCCCTTGTGCACTTACACTCAACACCTGATTGCCAACCAGGCTGAGGGAACCTTTGGGCGCCTCCGTTACACTTTAGGAGGCAACCGCCCCAGTTAAACTACCCATCAGGCACTGTCCCTGAACCAGATCATGGCCCGAGTTAGACGCTCAGATTGACCAGAGTGGTATTTCAACAACGACTCCACCACCACTAGCGTAGACGGCTTCACAGTCTCCCACCCTATCCTACACAAGCCAACCCAAACACCAATACCAAACTATAGTAAAGGTCACGGGGTCTTTCCGTCCTGCTGCGCGAAACGAGCATCTTTACTCGTACTGCAATTTCACCGAGTTCATGGTTGAGACAGTAGGAAGTCGTTACTCCATTCGTGCAGGTCGGAACTTACCCGACAAGGAATTTCGCTACCTTAGGATGGTTATAGTTACCACCGCCGTTTACTGGGGCTTTAAATTGCAGCTTCGCCCCCAAAGGGGCTAACCACTCCTCTTAACCTTCCAGCACCGGGCAGGAGTCAGTCCGTATACCTCGTCTTACGACTTCGCACGGACCTGTGTTTTTTTGATAAACAGTCGCTTCCCCCTGGTCTCTGCGACCCCTACACGCTCCCCACCGCACGGGCAGATCACGCTCAGGGCCCCCCTTCTCCCGAAGTTACGGGGGCATTTTGCCGAGTTCCTTAACCATGATTCTCTCGATCGCCTTAGTATTCTCTACCTGATCACCTGTGTCGGTTTCGGGTACGGGCAGCTCAAACCTCACGCCGATGCTTTTCTCGACAGCATAGGATCACCAAATCCCCCAACAACGGGGTCCCATCACGTCTCAGACACACAGCTGGCGCATTTAACAACCAACCATCCTACACGCTTAGACCACGACAACCACCGCGTGGCTTGGCTACCTTCCTGCGTCACACCTGTTAACACGCTTACCTCCAAAGCCTGGGTCCCACACACCCCACAACACACCACCCAAAAGAGCAGCACACTGTGTTCGGCATGGTTAGCATCACAATATCAGTATGGACGGTTCTTCACTGGTACGGGAATATCAACCCGTTATCCATCGACTACGCCTGTCGGCCTCGCCTTAGGCCCCGACTAACCCAGGGCAGATTAACTTGACCCTGGAACCCTTGATCATCCGGCGCACGGGTTTCTCACCCGTGATTCGCTACTCATGCCTGCATTCTCACTCCCACACAATCCACCACACACTCCCGTGGCAGCTTCACCTCATGCAGGACGCTCCCCTACCCAACCAGCCACAAGGACTGATTGCCACAACTTCGGCGGTGTACTTGAGCCCCGCTACATTATCGGCGCAGAATCACTTGACCAGTGAGCTATTACGCACTCTTTCAAGGATGGCTGCTTCTAAGCCAACCTCCTGGTTGTCTCAGCAACTCCACATCCTTTCCCACTTAGCACACGCTTAGGGGCCTTAGTTGATGGTCTGGGCTGTTTCCCTCTCGACAATGAAGCTTATCCCCCACTGTCTCACTGCTACACTCTCACTTACCGGCATTCGGAGTTTAGCTAACGTCAGTAACCCTCGCGGGCCCATCAGCCATCCAGTCGCTCTACCTCCGGCAAGAAACATGCAACGCTGCACCTAAATGCATTTCGGGGAGAACCAGCTATCACAGAGTTTGATTGGCCTTTCACCCCTATCCACAGCTCATCCCCCCAGTTTTCAACCTAGGTGGGTTCGGTCCTCCACACGCTCTTACACGTGCTTCAACCTGGCCATGGATAGATCACTCCGCTTCGGGTCTAGATCCTGCCACTACAACGCCCTATTCAGACTCGCTTTCGCTACGACTACCCCACACGGGTTAACCTCGCGACAAAACACTAACTCGCAGGCTCATTCTTCAAAAGGCACGCCACCACCCCACACAACGGGGGCTATAACGGCTTGTAAGCACACGGTTTCAGGTACTCTTTCACTCCCCTCCCGGGGTACTTTTCACCATTCCCTCACGGTACTGATCCACTATCGGTCACTAGAAAGTATTTAGACTTACCAGGTGGTCCTGGCAGATTCACACGAGATTCCACGAGCCCCGTGCTACTCGGGACAAACGCCACGCGGTCAGAACAATTTCAGCTACGGGACTCTCACCCACTCCGGTCGGCCTTCCCAGACCATTCACCTACCATCCTGAACATCACGCCAACAGCCGGTCAGAACTGCCACGACGCCTCCCACAACCCCCATGATGCAACCCCCGACCGGTATCACACACCACAGGTTTAGTCTCTTCCGCTTTCGCTCGCCACTACTGACAGAATCATTATTATTTTCTCTTCCTGCGGGTACTGAGATGTTTCACTTCCCCGCGTTCCCCCCAACTGGCCTATACATTCAACCAGCGGTCACTCACCATAACAATGAGCAAGGTTTCCCCATTCGGACATCCTCGGATCAACGCCCAGTTATCGGCTCCCCGAGGCTTATCGCAGATTCACACGTCCTTCATCGGCTTCTAGTGCCAAGGCATCCACCGTGTGCCCTTAACAACTTACAAACAATCAAAGAAAAAATCACAGAAAACTCACCACACACCCACACACAAAACAGGCGGGTGCACAGCACAGCTTCCAGAAGATGCTCGCGTCCACTATACAGTTCTCAAACAACAAACCACACCACCACCAGAACCAGAGAAAACCCCCAGCACCAGCACCAGCCAGTCACACAGACCACAGCGTGCAGCCCGAAAAACCCAACAGCGCACCTCAATGGCCCCACCACAAACCAGGAAACATGACATTCCACCCATGAGCAAACCACCCATCCGACACTCGCAGATGGCATGGCCAACCAATATAGTTGAGCTCCTTAGAAAGGAGGTGATCCAGCCGCACCTTCCGGTACGGCTACCTTGTTACGACTTAGTCCCAATCGCCAATCCCACCTTCGACGGCTCCCCCCACAAGGGTTAGGCCACCGGCTTCGGGTGTTACCAACTTTCGTGACTTGACGGGCGGTGTGTACAAGGCCCGGGAACGTATTCACCGCAGCGTTGCTGATCTGCGATTACTAGCGACTCCGACTTCATGGGGTCGAGTTGCAGACCCCAATCCGAACTGAGACCGGCTTTAAGGGATTAGCTCCACCTCACAGTATCGCAACCCTCTGTACCGGCCATTGTAGCATGCGTGAAGCCCAAGACATAAGGGGCATGATGATTTGACGTCATCCCCACCTTCCTCCGAGTTGACCCCGGCAGTCTCCTATGAGTCCCCGGCCGAACCGCTGGCAACATAGAACGAGGGTTGCGCTCGTTGCGGGACTTAACCCAACATCTCACGACACGAGCTGACGACAACCATGCACCACCTGTACACCAGCCCCGAAGGGAAACGCCATCTCTGACGCGATCTAATGCATGTCAAGCCTTGGTAAGGTTCTTCGCGTTGCATCGAATTAATCCGCATGCTCCGCCGCTTGTGCGGGCCCCCGTCAATTCCTTTGAGTTTTAGCCTTGCGGCCGTACTCCCCAGGCGGGGCACTTAATGCGTTAGCTACGGCGCGGAAAACGTGGAATGTCCCCCACACCTAGTGCCCAACGTTTACGGCATGGACTACCAGGGTATCTAATCCTGTTCGCTCCCCATGCTTTCGCTTCTCAGCGTCAGTTACAGCCCAGAGACCTGCCTTCGCCATCGGTGTTCCTCCTGATATCTGTGCATTCCACCGCTACACCAGGAATTCCAGTCTCCCCTACTGCACTCTAGTTAGCCCGTACCCACTGCAAAACCGGAGTTAAGCCCCGGCCTTTCACAGCAGACGCGACCAACCGCCTACAAGCTCTTTACGCCCAATAATTCCGGACAACGCTCGCGCCCTACGTATTACCGCGGCTGCTGGCACGTAGTTAGCCGGCGCTTTCTCTGCACCTACCGTCACTTTCGCTTCTTCGATGCTAACAGAGGTTTACAACCCGAAGGCCGTCATCCCTCACGCGGCGTCGCTGCATCAGGCTTGCGCCCATTGTGCAATATTCCCCACTGCTGCCTCCCTGTAGGAGTCTGGGCCGTGTCTCAGTCCCAGTGTGGCCGGTCACCCTCTCAGGCCGGCTACCCGTCGTCGCCTTGGTAAGCCATTACCTCACCAACAAGCTGATAGGCCGTGAGCCCATCTAAAACCACTCCATAACGCTTTCCACCAACACCCCATGCAGAGATTGGTCGTATCCGGTATTAGACCCAGTTTCCCAGGCTTATCCCAGAGTCAAAGGTAGGTCACTCACGTATTACTCACCCGTTCGCCACTAATCCACGGTGCAAGCACCGCTTCATCGTTCGACTTGCATGTAGTTAAACACGCCGCCAGCGTTCGTCCTGAGCCAGGATCAAACTCTCCGTTACAAAACAAAAAAAGCCTGACAACCCGATCTCAAACACTAACACAAACCGTACACGGGGTGCACGATCCACGCTGACACAATTGAAACCACAAACGGTCATCAATCAAAAAAATAAATAAAATAATTGGTATCACATTTCCAAACAAAAACAATTTGCTCGAAACCAAAAAAAGCACACTATTGAGTTCTCAAACAACACACCACCCCAGGACACCACCACACACCCACAACAGGCACGCAGAAGCCCCCCAGACAGTCATCATTCAGAGCCAACCACAACATCAACAGCACCCCTTCAGGGGCCCCTCGCCGCGGCGACTCATACAACTATACACACCCCCACACAACACGCAAC
>BNJU01000770.1_pt1 | contig 47925 bp, 49 predicted proteins | sample 8539281 | NCBI WGS metagenome assembly BNJU01 (sample SAMD00202456, study PRJDB9452) | human saliva metagenome | isolation source: human saliva | place: Japan
GGAAGTTACGACAGCAACCGACGAATCAACGAAACTTGAATCTTATCAACTGTTACAAAGCGCTTAGTTGGGTCCATAGATACCCTACTTTCAAACGTATCTTTATTATACCACAAAAGCCCCCGACCGCAAAAATACATGATAGAATAATTAGCATAACAAATTGAAGTGTGTTAATTTAAATCTATTACAACACTATGTTTTTAGAATATCAATGAAAATCTCATGAGACTAGGAACGAGGTGAAAGATAACCAGTTAGTGTTTCGAAGACGACAACGTATCAGCGAGATTTTCGACGAGCATCGAGGTTTGATAATCTCGCTGCTAACCATTCTAGCACCGTTACTGATTACCACATCGTACGTTTCGAGTGGATAGTCAGAAAGCGCGCGTGCAAAAACATAATCCGAGTTTTAGTTTTAATGTAACCGGACAAAGAATACCAGAGGAGCTCTTGGTATTTTTTGAGCGAAGCAAGACTTCGTTACAGTTCTTGTAAGATTATTATTACATAATTAGCACTACTTGTCAACAATTAGCTCCACTTTCATTTTACTCTTCCTGCTTTGGCAGGTCTATAATGGTAACAGATTCGACGGAGTTCTTGCGCCATTTCTATCAAAAATGGAGCAGGCATCTGGCCCGCCTTCTCATTTCCACTGTATCTTGGTACTTAGGTGATTCTTCCCCGTCATTGGCGCGCCTGTTTTGCGATTACAGGCATGCTTCTCCACATCCCTTTCTCTCGTCTCATAAACAACCGGATGCTGGATTGATCTTTAGTTCTAAAAAAATCGTTCCAGTATGCTGTTATCTTGCTTGGTTTTGGTCTCATCTTGCAGGTTCGCAGTTGGGCGTCTTCACCCGTCATTTTGTCCACTATCCTTCAATAGCCTTGATTGTTGCCTACCTTTTCCAGCGCTTTGGTACTGACTCAAAACTGCTACCTTGATTGGAGTAGTGTTCTTCCATTTGATGGGCTCCTTGTATTGCGGATTATTTTTGAGCGTCGTGGTATGGTTGGTTCTGACTATGTGGTTGTCAGCCCAGACCATGGAGGGGTGACTCGTGCTCGTAAGTTGGCAGAATTTTTTTGAAAACATCTATCGCCATTATTGATAAACGTCGTAGCGTTGATAAGATGAATACTAGTGAAGTCATGAACATCATCGGTAAGGTTGAAGGCAAGACTTGTATCTTGATTGATGATATGATTGATACGGCTGGAACGATTTGTCACGCGGCAGATGCCCTTGCAGAAGCTGGTGCTGTTGAAGTCTATGCAAGCTGTACGCACCCAGTTCTATCTGGTCCAGCTATGGATAATATCCAAAAAAATCAGCTATTAAGAAATTGGTTGTTTTGGATACCATCTATCTGCCAGAAGAGCGTTTGATTGATAAGATTGAGCAGATTTCAATCGCTCATCTCTTAGGGGATGCTATCGTACGTATCCATGAAAAAAACGCCCACTTTCTCCACTTTTCAGTATTGAGAAAAAGATGTACGACCAAGCCTGAGATGATTCTCAGGTTTTTCATCTCTTTTCCGAATAAATAGATAGAGAATCTAGTAAATCTAGATTTAAAAATGTGCTATAATGAAAGGAGAGGAAATATGATTCTCAGACATCCAGGCATTAGCCCGACCAATGACTTGGTAGCTAAGAAAATCTTTAGCAATCCAGAAATCACTTGTCAATTTATTCGTGATATGCTGGACTTACCAGCCAAAAATGTGACCATTTTGGAGGGAAGTAACATTCACGTATTACCTTCTCTGCCGTACTCGGCGCAGGATTTTTACACTAGTATAGATGTTTTGGCGGAGTTGGACAACGGCACTCAAGTAATTATTGAGATTCAAGTTCATCATCAGAATTTTTTCATCAATCGCTTGTGGGCTTATCTATGTAGTCAGGTTAATCAAAACCTAGAAAAAATTCGCCAGCAAGAGGGCAACACTCACCAGAGCTACAAACACATCGCACCAGTATACGCTATCGCAATAGTGGACAGCAACTATTTCCAAGATGATTTGGCTTTCCACAGTTTCAGTATGCGCGAGGACACGACAGGTGAAGTCTTAACTATCACAAATAATGGACAAGAACAGCATCTGGTCAAGATGGCGTTCTTGGAACTAAAAAAATACAGAAAAACCAGCAAAGACGAGGTTCGCAAGCCCTGGTTGGAGTTTTTCGGCAACAAGCCTTTTACCCAAGAACCTGAGCGAGCCATCAGTCAGGCAGATCAACTGCTAGACTACAAGAGCTGGTCCGAGGAGGACAGGAAAATGTTTAGTCAACTACGTATGCGAGAAGAACAAGCCTTGTTAGCGCAGGACTATGCCTTGGAGACAGCTAGGGCAGAGGGTCTTGAACAAGGTTTAGAGCGTGGACTTGAACGTGGTCGCGCAGAGGGCATTGAACAGGGACTAGAGCGAGGACGAGCTGAGGGTATCGAAGAGGGATTGAAAGTAGGTTTAGTAAATCTCGTTCACCAACATCTTTTAACTGCTGAGGTTGCCAGTCAGCAATTAGGTATGACTGTATCTGAATTTGAGGCACTATTGAAAAATCATCATAAATAAGACCTAAAAATACAGAGAAACCAGCAAAGACAAGGTTCGCAAGCCCTGGTTGGAGTTTTTCGGGAACAAACCATTTACCCAGCAACCAGAGCGAGCCATCAGTCAGGCAGACCAACTGCTAGACTACAAAAGCTGGTCCGAGGAGGACAGGAAAATGTTTAGTCAACTACGTATGCGAGAAGAACAAGCCTTGTTAGCACAGGACTATGCTTTGGAACAAGCTGAAGAAAAAGGCTTAGAACGTGGTCGCGCAGAAGGATTACAACGTGGTCTTGAACAAGCTTTAGAGCGTGGGAAGCTTTTTGCTTTCTTAGATATGGTTCGTCAAGGTCTTCTGACACCTGAGGTTGCGAGTGAACAATTATGTATGTCAGTCTCTGAGTTTAAAGCTTTATTATGAGTTCAATCTTTATATAGTAGAAAGTTTATGAAATGGCAAGTTTTAGCTGAATACTTGCCGTTTTTACTTGACTTTTATGAGGGTTTATAAGATAATACCAAGGAAGTAAGTTCTATCCAACTGTCTATGTGGATTAGATATGAATGATTTTACTCAAGGATGATCAGTTTTTGAGATTTTAACTCAGAAACACAGTATTTGACGGGTATTTTTTCTCATAAAGATGTTTTTCACCTTTTTTGAAAAAAATAGGTAAAAACTTTTAAAAACTAGAAGAAAACCCTTGACAAATCCTGCAAATATTTATATACTGTATGGTAGTAAGATAGTCTTACGAAAAATATATAATGAAAAACAAAGGAGATAAAACGATGAAAAAAGTTTTATTGACAAGCGCAGTCGCTCTTGCAGCATTTGGTGCTGTACAAGCTGTTTCAGCTAATGATCTTAGCACTTCTGCTGGTGCTACTAATGGTGGTACAGTATATGGTAAAGTAGATCCTGCAACTGGTAAAATTTTAGGTAACGGATATACTGAAAACAAACTTAAATCTGAACACACAGGTGTAGTTGCTCCAGCAAACCAATACAAACCAGCTGAACCAGCTACAAATCCATATGATGTTGTTACGGATAAAGATGGAAAAGTTATTAAAGCAGTAAAATTTGGTAACGGTTCACATGTACGTTTCCATGTTCGTGATATCAAAGGTAATGCAGTAGCAGGTGTTAAAGTTGATGTTATGGTTTACGCAGATGCTGACGCTTTCAAAAAGAATAGCGGTTCAGCACAGACTGTTGAATCAAATGCTGCTGGAGATGTTGAGTTGAGTGTTGCCCGCGGAGGAATCGTTACATACCGTGTTGCTTATGTACCAAAAGGTTATGTTGTAAGACAAGCAAAAACTGACGGTCAATACACACTCACTGGATATAGAGGTGAACACGAAAATCTAGCAAATGGTGAAACTCATGAAAATGCAGGAACTCGTGCAGAAGGTACTTATGTAATATCTGGTTCAGCTGACCTAGATAAAGATACTCATGCTGACATGTTCACAAACGCAAACGTTGATTTGGTTCTTGAAAAAACTGATTCATACAACGTTGTCAAAGACCAATGGGTACAAGAAGAAGCTGGATGGAAATACTACGCTTCTAACAAAGCTGTTACAGGTTGGAAACAAGTTGACGGTAAATGGTACTTCTTTAACGCCGAAGGCGTAATGCAAAAATGGTGGGTTAAAGATGGAAACACTTGGTACTACCTAAACGGTTCAGGTGCTATGGAAACTGGTTGGTTGCAAGACGGTGGTAAATGGTACTACCTTGAAAACTCAGGTGCTATGAAAGCTAGCCAATGGTTTGAAGTTGCTGGTAAATGGTACTACGTTGACGGTTCAGGTGCCCTTGCAGTTAACACTACTGTAGGTGGATACACTGTTAACGGAAACGGTGAATGGGTTAAATAATCTAGCTCAATAAAAAAAGCAGGAGATTCCTTCTGCTTTTTATTTTTTTCCATAAAAGTCCAGTTTTTTTCTTAGAAATTTTTGTAAAAATAAGATACAATAAAGAGAAGCATAATAGCTAAATTTAAGAATGGAGAATCTACACATGAAAAATAAAAAAGCTTTAGCTCTAGCTCTAGCTAGTGTAACAATGGCGGGTGCTGCTGCTTTAACTACTTACTCAGCAATTACTGCTCCTTCTGTACATGCAGAAGAATTTGTTCGTAAAACAGAATGGATAACTGTTGCTAATGATAGTGCCCGTACTCGTACAACTGTCTATTTTGAAGCAGGAGATCAAAAAATTGATAAGCATAGCCACATTAATGACTATGAATACCAAAATACTTATGTAGAAGGTGGCGTTCGCTATTACGTTTTCGTTTTAAAGGGAACAAAACTTGCTGAATTGGAAAATGATCCTAATACAGCGTCAGCGGATTTGAATAAACAAGGTTATAAATCGACTGATAAAAATAACAGCTGGCGTGAAGTATCAGGTAACCGTTACTTCTATTCATACGGGAACCCAGTTAAAGGTTGGGCTATGATTGACAACAAGACTTACTATTTCAATAGTGAGGGTGTAATGGCTCGTGGTATCATTGAAAATGAATCTGAACGCTACTACTTAGATAATCAAGGGGTTAAGAGAACTGGTTTCATTAAAGTAGGTGAAAAGACATACTACTTTGATGGAAATGGTGTCCGTAAGACAGAAGTTGTAACAGATAATGATAAAACTTACTTTGTAAAAGACGGTGTTGTGACAAACGGAGTTCATAAAGTTGGTACAAAATGGTACTTCTTTACTGCAGATGGTAAAGCTCAATCTGGTATTGTAAAAGATAGTGATGGTAAATGGTATTACATCACTGCAGAAGGTGAGCGTAAGACAGGCCTTATCAAAGGTGCTGGCGACAAGTATTACTATGTCACTGAAGAAGGTGAACGTAAGTTCGGTGAAATCACTGTTGATGGCAAAACTTACTTCTTGACAGATGATTCTAATACAAAAGCTGGTTGGAACAAAGTTGACAATCACTGGATTTATGTAAACAAAGAAGGTAAACGTCAAGTTGGATGGCTTAAAGATGGTGGTAAATGGTACTACTTTAACGCTGAAGGTGTGATGCAAAAATGGTGGCTTAAAGATGGTAACAAATGGTACTATCTAAATGGTTCAGGTGAAATGCAAACCGGCTGGTTACAAGATGGTGGTACTTGGTATTACCTAAACAGCTCAGGTGCTATGGAAACTGGCTGGGCTAAAGTTGGAGGTACTTGGTACTATCTTAAAGGCTCAGGTGCTATGGTGACAGGTTGGTTCCAAACAGGTGGTAAATGGTACTATGCCTATAGTTCAGGTGCCCTTGCAGTAAGCACTACAGTTGATGGCTACTATCTAAATGCCAACGGTGAGTGGGTATAAAATGATAAAGAGAGTGGTTTAAACTACTCTCTTTCTTTTGCTTTAAAATATTTTTACACTTTTTATGTTTTTTATTGCACTAATTATAGAAAAGGGATATAATGAAATAAATTTAATAGGTTAATAAAGGAGGCTTTTTCTTATGAAGAAAACACTTACAGCTATCTTGCTAGCTACATCAGTATTAACTGTAGCTACGATCCAACAAGTACAAGCTACCGACTCAGGAGCAACAACGACTTCTACTACCTCATTATTTAAGGAAATTCGTTTTGTGACATTTCAAAATGGTAGACCAGTTGCTATCAAAGCAGCGCTTACAGGAGCGGCAACATCTGATACAAGTCATCCAGCTATTGATAACTATGTGTATACTACTAGTAGAGTAGAAGATGGTATTCTTTACCATATGTACGCTCCAACTAATACTACAGGTAATACAGGCAATACCTCACAAACAAATCCATATCAAAGAGATAATAACCAAACGAATGGTAGTAATGCTAATCAAAACAATGCTAGTGCTAATACTGGGGGAAGTAGTAACCAAACTAACGGAACTAATACCAACCAAAACAATGGTGCTACTACTAACAATAGCATAAGTAGTGGTCAGTTCAAAACCGAAGGTGGTAAAATTTATTATATCAAGGACGGTAAAAAAGTTACTGGTTGGCAAAAAATCGATGATAAGACTTACTACTTTGAAGCTGATGGAGCTATGAAGAAAGGTCTATTGATTGCAGGTGATAAGCAATACTATCTAGATGAAAAAGATGGTGTTAAAAAAAGTTAGGTTTTGTAAAAAGTTGCTGATAAGGTTTACTATTTTGTTGAAAATGGTGAAAAGAAAACTGGCTTTATCAAAATTGATGATAAAACTTACTATATAAAAAGACGGTGTTCGTTTAACAGGGAATATTACAGTAGATGGGAAACATTACCTCTTAGATGAGGAAGGTGTCCTTAAACCAGGTATTGTTTTGATTGATGGTAAAAAATTCTTCATTGATGATGAGGGAAATCGTCATGTTGGATGGAAGAAAATTGGGCTTGATTGGTATTATTTCTCTAAAGAAGATGGGATGAAGACAGGTTGGGTCAAAGATGGCTCATGGTATTACTTGGATGAAACTGGTGTGATGAGAACTGGTTGGTTGCAAGTTGATGGAGTATGGTATTATCTTAACGGTTCAGGTGTGATGCAAACAGGCTGGCAAAAAGTTGATGGAGTATGGTATTATCTTGACGGTTCAGGGGCCATGCAGACAGGCTGGAAATTTGTAGATGGCAAGTGGTATTACCTCAACAGTTCAGGGGCTATGCAGACAGGCTGGATCAACCAAGGTGGTACATGGTATTATCTTGCTGGCTCAGGTGCTATGAAGACAGGTTGGTACCAAGTTAGCGGTAAATGGTATTACTCATACCCATCAGGTGCTTTGGCTGTGAACACAACCATCGATGGTTACACAGTAAACGCTAATGGTGAGTGGGTGTAGTTTGAATTTGTTTATGTAACTAGGAGATTTTTAGCTTAATTTTTTATAGCAGATACTTACTAAGATAATACTGCAGTTAAATAATTAGTATCTCTAGGTGCTCTTCCATTTGTGAAATGTAAAATCTAATTAGTTAAAAGATATGAAAGAGAAGGATTTTTTGCCTTCTCTTTTGAGGTGGGGATGAATCTGAATCGTCTCGGGTAAATGAAAGAAGTGAACAGGATAATATTTCAGTCCTGTTCACTTTTATGTTACTAGTGATTGTATGGTTTTATAGTAGTGACTCAAACTCAGCAACGGTCATGCCCAACTGCTCACTCGCAACCCCTGAAGTCAGAAGACCTTGACGGACTATGGTTTAGTAAACCTACTTTAATCCCTCTTCGATACCCCTCAGCTCGACCACGTTCTAAACCTTGTTCAATACCTTCGGCTCTAGCGGTTTCCAAAGCATAGTCCTGTGCTAACAAGGCTTGTTCTTCACGCATACGTAGTTGACTAAACATCTTCCTGTCCTCCTCGGACCAGCTTTTGTAGTCTAGCAGTTGGTCTGCCTGACTGATGGCTCGCTCGGGTTCTTGGGTAAAGGGTTTGTTCTCGAAAAACTCCAACCACGGCTTGCGAACCTTATCTTTGCTGGTTTCTCTGTATTTTTTAGTCCTTATTTGTGATGTTCTTTCAATAGTTCTTCAAATTCAGAGACATTCATTCCTAACTGCTGGCTGGCAACCCCTGAAGTCAGAAGTCCTTGACGGACTAGGTTTAGTAAACCTACTTTTAATCCCTCTTCGATACCCTCAGCTCGACCACGTTCAAGTCCTTGTTCAATACCTTCCGCCCTAGCTGTTTCCAAGGCATAGTCCTGTGCTAACAAGGCTTGTTCTTCACGCATACGTAGTTGACTAAACATTTTCCTGTCCTCCTCGGCCCAGCTCTTATAGTCCAGCAGTTGGTCTGCCTGACTAATGGCTCGCTCGGGTTGTTGGGTAAAGGGTTTGTTCCCGAAAAATTCCAACCACGGTTTACGAATCTCGTCTTTGCTGGTTTCTCTGTATTTTCTTAGTTCCAAGAACGCCATCTTGACTAGATGGCACTCTTGGCCGTTAGTGCTAGTCTTTTAATAGTGCCTCAAATTCAGCAACGGTCATGCCTAATTGCTGGCTGGCAACTTCAGATGTTAAAAGATGTTGGCTAACGAGATTTAGTAGCATAGACAAACTTCCTTCAATTTTCCCACGTTCAAGTCCTTGTTCAATACCTTCCGCCCTAGCTGTTTCCAAGGCATAGTCCTGTGCTAACAAGGCTTGTTCTTCACGCATACGTAGTTGACTAAACATTTTCCTGTCCTCCTCGGACCAGCTCTTGTAGTCTAGCAGTTGATCTGCTTGGCTGATGGCTCGCTCGGGTTGTTGGGTAAAGGGCTTATTCCCGAAAAACTCCAACCACGGCTTGCGAATCTCGTCTTTGCTGGTTTCTCTGTATTTTTTTAATTCCAAGAACGCCATCTTAACCAGATGGTTTTCTTGTCCATTTTTTGTGATGGTTAAGACCTCACCTGTCGTGTCCTCGCGCATACTAAAACTGTGAAAGGCTAAGTCATCTTGGAAGTAATTACTATCCACGATTGCGATAGCATAAACTGGTGCGATGTGTTTATAACTTTGGTGAGTATTGCCCTCTTGCTGGCGAATTTTTTCTAGGTTTTGATTGATCTGGCTGCACAAATAAGCCCACAGGCGATTGATGAAAAAATTCTGATGATGCACTTGAATTTCGATGATAACTTGGGTGCCATTGTCCAACTCCGCCAAAACATCTATACTGGTATAGAAATCCTGCGCCGAGTACGGCAGGGAAGTCAAGACATGAATGTTACTCCCCTCCAAAATGGTGACATTTTTGGCTGGCAAATCCAGCATATCTCGGATAAATTGACAAGTGATTTCTGGGTTGCTAAAAATCTTCTTAGCTACTAAGTCATTGGTTGGGCTAATGCCCGGATGACGTACAGTCATACTTTCTCTCCTTTCATTATAGCACATTTTTAAATCTAGGTTTACTAGATTCTCTGGCTCTATCTATTTATTCGGAAAAAGTGTGAAAAATATTGGGTATGGCTCTTCCCAATGGTATTTTTCTCAGCTTTCCTTTATAATGGGTGTATGGGTAAGAAAAAATTATTATTGATTGATGGATCTTCTGTTGCTTTTCGAGCTTTTTTTGCTCTCTATCAACAGTTGGATCGTTTTAAGAATGCAGCTGGTCTTCATACCAATGCTATTTATGGTTTCCAGTTGATGTTGAGCCATTTGTTGGAGAGGGTTGAGCCGAGTCATATTTTGGTGGCTTTGATGCGGGAAAGACGACTTTCCGGACAGAGATGTATGCGGACTATAAGGGTGGTCGGGCTAAGACTCCTGATGAGTTTCGTGAGCAATTTCCCTTTATTCGTGAGTTGCTAGATCATATGGGGATTCGTCATTATGAGTTAGCTCAGTATGAGGCGGATGATATCATTGGGACGCTGGATAAACTAGCTGAGCAAGATGGTTTTGATATTACCATTGTCAGTGGGGACAAGGATTTGATTCAGCTGACGGATGAGCATACGGTGGTTGAGATTTCCAAGAAAGGTGTGGCTGAGTTTGAGGCCTTTACGCCAGATTATCTCATGGAAAAGATGGGCATTACACCGACTCAGTTTATCGATCTCAAGGCGCTTATGGGTGATAAGTCGGATAATATACCTGGGGTGACCAAAATCGGTGAAAAGACGGGTATCAAGCTCTTGCTGGAGCATGGTTCGCTTGAGGGTATTTATGAAAATATCGATGGGATGAAGGCTTCTAAGATGAAGGAAAATCTCATCAATGATAAGGAACAGGCCTTTTTGTCTAAAACACTGGCGACCATTGATACCAAGGCACCGATCGCGATTGGTTTGGAGGATTTGGTCTATAGTGGTCCAGATGTGGAAAATCTCGGAAAATTCTACGATGAGATGGGTTTCAAACAGCTCAAGCAGGCTTTAAATGTGTCGTCAGCTGATGTGGCTGAGAGTTTGAACTTTACTATTGTTGACCAAATCAGTCAAGATATGCTGAGTGAAGAGTCTATCTTCCACTTTGAGCTTTTTGGTGAAAATTACCATACGGATGATTTGGTTGGATTTGCCTGGTCTTGTGGGGAAAAGCTCTATGCGACAGACAAGCTTGAGCTTTTGCAAGACCCGATTTTCAAGGACTTTTTAGAAAAAACACCTCTGAGAGTTTATGACTTTAAGAAGGCTAAAGTTCTCTTGAATCGTTTTAGTGTGGATTTGCAGGCGCCTGCTTTTGATAGCCGTTTGGCTAAATACCTCCTTTCGACTGTAGAGGACAATGAAATTGCGACTATTGCTAGTCTTTATGGTCAAACTTACTTGGTTGATGATGAAACTTTCTACGGTAAGGGTGTTAAAAAGGCCATTCCTGAACGTGAGAAATTCTTGGAACACTTAGCTCGTAAGCTTGCAGTTTTGGTCGAAACAGAGCCTGTTTTGCTTGAAAAACTCAGCGAAAATGGGCAATTAGAGCTTCTTTATGATATGGAGCAACCTCTGGCTTTTGTCCTTGCCAAGATGGAAATTGCTGGGATTAGGGTCAAGAAAGAGACCTTGCTTGAGATGCAGGCTGAAAATGAGCTTGTTATTGAAAAACTGACTCAGGAGATTTACGAACTGGCTGGTGAGGAGTTTAATATCAACTCGCCTAAGCAGTTGGGCGTACTTCTCTTTGAAAAATTGGGACTTCCTCTAGAATACACTAAGAAAACCAAGACAGGTTATTCGACTGCGGTGGATGTGTTGGAACGCTTGGCTCCTATTGCGCCAATTGTTAAGAAAATTCTCGACTACCGTCAGATTGCAAAGATACAATCAACTTATGTGATTGGCTTGCAAGACTGGATTTTGGCTGATGGTAAGATTCATACTCGCTATGTTCAGGATTTGACCCAAACTGGGCGTTTGTCTAGTGTGGATCCAAACTTGCAAAATATCCCTGTTCGCTTGGAACAAGGTCGTCTCATTCGGAAGGCTTTTGTGCCTGAGTGGGAGGATAGTGTCCTGCTTAGTTCGGACTATTCACAGATTGAATTGCGCGTTTTGGCGCATATTTCTAAAGACGAGCACTTGATCAAGGCTTTCCAAGAGGGGGCAGATATCCATACCTCGACAGCCATGCGGGTCTTTGGCATTGAGCATCCTGAGGATGTGACTGCAAACGACCGTCGCAATGCCAAGGCCGTTAACTTTGGAGTGGTTTATGGGATTTCAGACTTTGGTTTGTCTAATAATTTGGGCATTAGCCGTAAGGAAGCCAAGGCCTATATTGATACCTATTTTGAACGCTTCCCAGGTATTAAAAACTACATGGATGAAGTGGTACGTGAGGCGCGTGATAAGGGCTATGTAGAGACCCTCTTTAAGCGTCGTCGTGAGTTGCCAGATATTAATTCGCGTAACTTCAACATTCGTGGTTTTGCGGAGCGGACAGCTATCAACTCACCTATCCAGGGTTCGGCAGCAGATATTCTCAAGCTTGCTATGATCCAGCTGGATAAAGCCTTGGTTGCCGGTGGTTATCAGACTAAGATGCTGTTACAAGTGCACGATGAAATCGTCCTTGAAGTTCCTAAATCTGAACTGGCAGAGATGAAAAAGTTGGTGAAACAAACCATGGAAGAAGCTATTCAACTCAGTGTTCCCCTTATCGCAGATGAAAATGAAGGGACAACCTGGTACGAGGCTAAATAAAAAGGGGACTAGTCCTCTTTTTTATAGTAGAATTTTGCAAGCCTTTTCAAAATGTGCTATACTGATGGAAAGGAGGATTTTTATGAGTAAAGAATTTATCAATCCAAGTGATGGCGTGATTCGTCAGTATCTCGCAACGAGTAAAACTCTTGCTGTGGTGGGCTTGTCAGACCGTGAGGAAACAACCAGCAATCGAGTGACCAAGGAAATGCAGGCTCGAGGTTATAAAATCATCCCAGTCAATCCCAAGGCGGCAGGTAGCGAAATCTTGGGTGAAAGGCTTATGCTAGCCTAGCAGAGATTCCTTTTCCTGTAGATATTGTCAATGTTTACCGTCGCAGTGAGTTTCTGCCCGATGTGGCGCGTGATTTTCTAAAGGCTGATGCTAAGATTTTTTGGGCGCAGCTAGGACTTGAAAATCTAGAAGCGGAAGAGATTTTGCGTGCTGGTGGATGTGATGATATCGTGATGAATCGTTGCATCAAGAGAGAACATACTCGCTTGATTAAGGAAGCATAAGAAAAAGGTAGCTGGTGGGCTACCTTTTGTGTTAGAAAATGCCGATAAGGGTCTGCATACCAAGACTAGTGAGGATGATGGCAATCCAGCAGATGGCTCCGAGAAGAATGGATTTTCCGCTGGATTTGATCATAGCTACTAGATTAGTTTTGAGACCGATGGCACTCATGGCCATGATAATGAGGAATTTTGAGAGTTGTTTGAGAGGGGTAAAGAAACTACTAGACACACCGAGAGAGGTCAGGAGGGTGGTTAGAAGAGATGCAAGTATAAAGTAGAGGATAAAAAGTGGGAAGACTTTTTTCAGTTGCAGACCTTGCTTGTTTTTTTGCTCGCGACTTTGCCAGTAGGAGAGAAAGAGAGTGATGGGGATGATAGCTAGGGTCCGCGTGAGTTTGACAATGGTTGCGGATTCGAGGGTATTGGTCTGGTAGAGACTGTCCCAGGCGCTGGCTGTGGCGGTTACAGAGGAAGTATCATTGACCGCAGTCCCTGCAAAGAGGGCGAAGCCTTCATTGGATAGGTGAAGCCAGGTGCCTAGGGTTGGAAAGATGAGCGCAGCCAAGACATTGAAGAAAAAGATAACGGAAATGGCTTGAGCTACTTCCTTTTCCTTGGCATGGATAACGGGCGCTGTCGCCGCAATGGCAGAACCCCCACAGATGGAAGAACCTACTCCAATCAAGGTAGCCAGTTTTGAGTCCAGTGCAAAGAAGCGCTGGAAAAGGTAGGCAACAATCAAGGCTATTGAGATAGTGGACAAAATGACGGGGAGTGAAGATTGCCCAACTGCGAAGACCTGCGAGATATTGAGACCAAAACCAAGCAAGATAACGGCATACTGGAGCAATTTTTTAGAACTAAAGATCAATCCAGCATCCAGTTGTTTATAGGGCGAGAGAAAGGGATGGAGAAGCATGCCTATGAAAATCGCAAAAACAGGCGCGCCAATGACAGGGAAGAATCCACCTAAGTACCAAGATACGATGGAAATGAGAAGGCAGGCCAAGATGCCTGCTCCATTTTTTGATAGAAATGACATAAGAACCTCCAAATAGAATCTGTTACCATTATAGACCTGTAAGCAGGAAAAGTAAAATAGAAAGTGGAGCCTAATAATTATTTGACAAGTAGTGCTAATTATGTAATAATAATCTTACAAGAACTGTAACGAAGTCTTGGCAAAAACAAAAATACCAGAGCTCCACCTCTGGTATTTCTTTTTGTCCAGTTACATTAAAACTAAACTCAGATTATATTTTTTTGTCGCGCTTATCTAACCACTTTCTGACTATCCACTCGAAAATGACATTACCGATAATAGTAATCAGTAACGGTGCTAGAATAGTTGTAACGAAGATTATCAAAACCTCGATACTCGTCGAAAATCTCATGATACGTTGTCATCTTCGGCTTACCTAACTTTAGTTATGCTTTCACCTCGATTCCTAGTCTCATGAGATTTTCATTGAGTATTCTAAAAACATAGTGTTGTAATAGATTTAAATTAACACACTTCAATTTGTTATGCTAGCGTTATTCTATCATGTATTTTTGCGGTCGGGGGGCTTTTGTAGTATAATAGAGATACGTTTTGAAAGTAGGAGGTATCTATGGACTTAACTAAGCGCTTTAATAAACAGTTAGATAAGATTCAAGTTTCGTTGATTCGTCAGTTTGACCAGGCTATTTCTGAGATTCCTGGGGTCTTGCGTTTGACCTTGGGGGAACCTGATTTTACAACGCCAGATCATGTCAAGGAGGCGGCCAAGCGAGCGATTGATCAGAACCAATCCTACTATACAGGGATGAGTGGTCTGCTGACTCTACGTCAGGCAGCCAGTGACTTTGTTAAGGAAAAGTACCAACTGGACTATGCTCCTGAGAATGAAATCTTAGTTACAATTGGAGCGACAGAGGCCTTATCTGCTACTTTGACAGCTATTTTGGAAGAGGGAGACAAGGTGCTCTTGCCAGCTCCTGCTTATCCAGGTTATGAACCAATTGTTAATCTAGTTGGGGCAGAGGTTGTCGAGATTGACACAACTGAAAATGGGTTTGTCTTGACTCCTGAGATGTTGGAAAAGGCCATTTTGGAGCAGGGTGACAGGCTCAAGGCGGTTATTCTGAACTATCCAGCTAATCCGACAGGAATTACCTATAGTCGGGAGCAGTTGGAAGCCTTGGCAGCTGTTTTGCGTAAGTACGAAATTTTCGTGATCTGTGATGAGGTTTACTCAGAATTGACCTATACAGATGAGGCTCATGTGTCTCTAGGAACCATGCTAAGAGATCAGGCTATTATCATCAATGGTTTGTCTAAATCGCATGCCATGACAGGTTGGCGTTTGGGGCTGATTTTCGCTCCTGCGGCTTTCACAGCCCAGTTAATCAAGAGTCACCAGTATTTGGTTACTGCTGCAAATACCATGGCGCAACACGCTGCAGTGGAAGCCTTGACGGCTGGTAAAAACGATGCGGAACCTATGAAGAAGGAATACATCCAGCGTCGGGACTATATCATCGAAAAAATGACTGCTCTTGGTTTTGAGATTATCAAACCAGACGGAGCCTTTTATATCTTTGCTAAGATTCCAGCGGGTTACAATCCAGATTCTTTTGCTTTTCTGAAAGATTTTGCTCAGAAGAAGGCTGTTGCCTTTATCCCTGGTGCCGCTTTTGGGCGTTACGGAGAAGGCTATGTTCGCCTATCTTATGCAGCTAGCATGGAGACTATCAAAGAAGCCATGAAACGACTTGAGGAGTACATGAGAGAAGCATGATTCAGTCTATCACGAGTCAAGGCTTGGTGCTCTACAATCGCAATTTTCGGGAGGATGACAAGCTAGTCAAGATTTTACTGAGCAGGCTGGCAAACGTATGTTTTTTGTCAAGCACGCTGGTCAGTCTAAGCTAGCTCCGGTTATTCAGCCCTTGGTGTTGGCTCGATTTCTCTTGCGAATCAATGATGACGGGCTCAGCTACATCGAGGACTATCATGAGGTGATGACTTTTCCCAAGATTAATAGCGATCTCTTTGTCATGGCCTATGCGACCTACGTGGCGGCTCTTGCAGATGCTAGTTTGCAGGATAATCAGCAGGATGCTCCCTTGTTTGCTTTTTTGCAAAAGACCTTGGAGTTGATGGAAGCGGGCTTGGATTATCAGGTTTTGACCAATATTTTTGAAATTCAAATCTTGACTCGATTTGGGATCAGTCTCAATTTTAATGAGTGTGTCTTTTGCCATCGGGTCGGTCAGGCTTTTGACTTTTCTTTTAAATATGGAGCCTGCCTCTGTCCAGACCATTATCATGAAGATGAGAGACGTTGCCATCTCAATCCCAATATCCCTTATCTGCTCAATCAGTTTCAAGCCATTGATTTTGAGACCTTGGAGACCATTTCGCTCAAGCCCGAAATCAAGCAAGACTTACGCCAATTTATGGATCAACTCTACGAAGAGTACGTTGGGATTCACCTAAAATCAAAGAAATTTATTGATTCCCTAGCAGACTGGGGACAATTACTAAAAGAGGAAAACAAATGAAAAAAATCGCAGTAGATGCCATGGGGGGCGATTACGCACCTCAGGCCATCGTTGAAGGTGTCAATCAAGCCCTAGCTGACTTTTCAGATATTGAGGTTCAACTCTACGGAGATGAAGCTAAAATCAAGCAATATCTGACAGCGACAGAGCGCGTCAGCATTATCCATACGGATGAGAAGATTGATTCGGACGATGAACCTACGAGAGCTATTCGGAAGAAAAAAAAAAAATGCCAGTATGGTCTTGGCGGCTAAGGCTGTCAAAGAAGGCGAAGCAGACGCTGTTCTCTCAGCTGGGAATACAGGTGCTTTGTTGGCAGCAGGATTCTTCATCGTGGGTCGTATCAAGAATATCGATCGACCTGGGCTTATGTCGACATTGCCGACTGTAGATGGAAAAGGTTTTGACATGCTGGATCTCGGTGCTAATGCAGAAAATACAGCCCAGCACCTCCATCAATATGCGGTTCTAGGTTCTTTCTATGCTAAAAATGTTCGTGGCATTGCGCAACCACGTGTTGGCTTGCTCAATAACGGAACAGAGAGTAGTAAGGGCGACCCGCTTCGTAAGGAAACTTATGAATTACTGGCTGCTGATGAAAGTTTAAACTTTATCGGAAACGTGGAAGCGCGTGATTTGATGAATGGCGTTGCGGATGTTGTTGTAGCAGATGGTTTCACGGGAAACGCTGTCCTCAAATCCATAGAAGGGACAGCCATGGGGAGCATGGGCTTGCTCAAGACCGCTATTACAGGTGGTGGTCTTCGAGCGAAACTAGGCGCCCTCCTTCTCAAGGACAGTCTCAGAGGTTTGAAAAAACAGCTCAACTATTCAGATGTTGGTGGAGCAGTCTTGTTTGGTGTCAAGGCACCTGTTGTCAAGACTCATGGCTCAAGTGATGCCAAAGCTGTTTATAGTACGATTCGTCAGATCCGTACCATGCTAGAAACAGACGTAGTTGCCCAGACTGCGCGTGAATTTTCAGGAGAATAAAAGAGATGACAGAAAAAGAAATTTTTGACCGTATTGTGACCATTATCCAAGAACGACAGGGAGAGGACTTTGTCGTGACAGAATCCTTGAGTCTGAAAGACGATTTGGATGCTGACTCAGTTGACTTGATGGAGTTTATCTTGACGCTAGAAGATGAATTTAGTATCGAAATCAGCGATGAGGAAATTGATCAACTCCAAAGTGTAGGAGATGTGGTTAAAATCATTCAAGGAAAATAGCAATCGGAGTTCCAAGGCACTTGCTTTGGAATTTTTTTCGGCTCTTTGTCAACTGTAGTGGGTTGAAAAAAGCTAACCTCGAGAAAGGACAAATTTCGTCCTTTCTTTTTTGATGTTCAGAGCGATGAAAATCCGTTTTTTGAAGTTTTCAAAGTTCCGAAAACCAAATGCATTTCGCTTGATAAGTTTGATGAGATTATTGGTCGCTTCTAATTTAGCGTTGGAATAGGGTAACTGAAGTGCATTGACAATCTTCTCTTTATCCTTTAGAAATGTTTTAAAGACAGTCTGAAAAAGGGGATGAACCTTCTTTAGATTGTCCTCGATGAGTCCGAAAAATTTGTTAGGTTTCTTATGTTGAAAGTGAAACATCAAGAGTTGATAGAGATTATAGTGGTGTTTCAAATCTTCTGAATAGCTCAATAGTTTGTCTAGAATCTCTTTATTGGTTAAGTGCATGCGAAAAGTAGGGCGATAAAAACGTTTATCGCTGAGCTCCGACTATCTTGTTGAATGAGTTTCCAGTAGCGCTTGATAGCCTTGTATTCATGGGATTTTTCGTTCAAACTGATTCATGATTTGGACACGCACACGACTCATAGCACGGCTTAGATGTTGTACAATATGGAAACGATCTAGAACGATTTTTAGCATTCGGAAAAAGCTGTTTAGCTAAGTCATAATAAGGACTAAACATATCCATAGTAATTATTTTTCACCTGACATCGAACGGCTCTATCGTAGCGAAGAAAGTGATTTCGGATGACAGCTTGTGTTCTTCCCTCAAGAACAGCGATGATACTGAGATTATCAAAATCTTGCGCAATGAAACTCATCTTTCCCTTGGTGAAAGCGTACTCATCCCAAGACATAATCTCAGGAAGGTGAGAAAAAAATCATGCTCAAAGTGAAAAATCATTGAGCTTGCGAATAACAGTTGAAGTTGAAATGGCCAGCTGATGAGCAATATCGGTCATAGAAGTCTTTTCAATCAACTTCTGAGCAATCTTTTGGTTGATGATACGAGGGATTTGGTGATTTTTCTTTACTAGAGGAGTCTCAGCGACCATCATTTTAGAGCACTGATAGCACTTAAAACGACGCTTTTTCAGGAGAATTCTAGTAGGCATACCAGTTGTTTCAAGATAAGGAATCTTAGACGGTTTTTGAAAATCATATTTCTTCATTTGGTTTCCGCAATCAGGGCAAGATGGAGCCTCATAATCCAGTTTAGCGATGATTTCCTTGTGTGTATCCCTATTAACAACATCCACAAATTGGATATTAGGGTCTTTGATATCGAGTAGTTTTGTGATAAAATGTAATTGTTCCATATGAATCTTTCTAATGAGTTGTTTTGTCGCTTTTCATTATAGATCTTATGGGACTTTTTTCTACAACAAAAATAGGCTCCATAATATCCATAGGGGATTTACCCACTACAAATATTATAGAGCCATTTTTTCTTTGGTTCAAGCGACCGTTTAGGAACAGATTTGGTCTTTCTAGGGACAGGAGAAATCTGAGGAGAAATAAGGGATATAATGAAATCAGAAAAATAAATCTCCAAAAAGGAGAAAAAAGAAAGGATTTTTATAGAGTTGTATCAATACGGTATTACTCAAAATACAATTCGTAGATATTGGTAATATTGTTTAATTTTTCACAATATTATTGACTTTGACTATGAAAAGTATTAGAATATAGCTACATAAAGAGGGAAGTCCTCTTATAGCTATTCAATAAAGGAGGAAATGGCTATGAAAAAATCTAAACTACTTACACTTGGGTTGCTTGCAGGTGCTGGTCTACTATTGTTTATCAACCAAGCACAAGCTGCAGATACTTGGGTTAAAAATGGTGCTGACTGGAATCTTTCACAAGATGGTAGTCTTGCCAAAAATAAATGGGTGCAAAATGCTGGCTCATGGTATCACTTCGACAGCACTGGTAAAATGCAGACAGGCTGGCTCAAAGACGGCAATACTTGGTATTCTCTAGCAGATAGTGGCGCTATGCGCACTGGCTGGTACAAGGAAGGTAACACATGGTACTCACTAGCAACTAGTGGCGCTATGCGTACAGGTTGGTACAAAGAAGGGTCTACATGGTATTACCTCAAAGACAGTGGTGCTATGGCAACAGGATGGGTGACTGCAAATGGTAAATGGTCTTACTTTGAAAAATCAGGTGCTATGGTCGCAGATAGAGCTGTTCCAGCCAGCGATGGGGAAAGTTATGTCATTGGTAAGGATGGCTATCTAGCAAATAGAAAAGATGCTGGATACAATATTCATGATATTGTCAAACTTGGAGATGGGCAAGAATATTTGCTAAATGCTAAAGGTGACGATGTTATTATTGAAAAAAATGCTTGGTATATCAGACCTGAGTTCAAGAAGTTTTCTAATAAATATGGGGATGTGGTTTCAAATACAACCTTGGCTTTAGTGGATAATAAAGAAGAAGGCCAAGAAATTGATCCTAAGGCAGTTGTACAGAACTTCCAAAACTTACCAAATCGCTACTACTTTGATGAAAATGGACATCGTGTGGTTAATATCCCAGCAATGACAACCTATTCAGAAATCAAAAAAGTTGCTAATGATCTTTATCTAGAAAATCCAGGTGCACGACTTCGTCTTGGGGCTACCAGCTTTACAATCAATAACAATAAACTGTACTATTTAGAAAATGAGCAAGGTACGCTCAAAACAGGTTACTTTGTATTAATTGATGATGGAGCAACCACTACTCACCATCACATTCTAGCCTATGCGGATCAATCTGGTGAGATTCTTAAGATGAAACGCTTGCCATCAGGAGTTTCAAATTTCCTTGATAAAGAAATTGATGGTTTATATGGTGAAAAAATCAAAATTGAATCTCCACACTCAAACGAATATTATAAAGTGGTTGTGGTTAAATAAAAATAACATCTTCACAACTAATCGTTAACGCTCTAACCAATATACCATTTTCAGGAGGCTTTAGATTTCTTGTATGTTAAAAGAAAACTAAAGCCTTTTGTAGATGGGGTAGGGGATAGAGTTATCTATAATACTCTTCGAAAATCAAATTCAAACCACGTCAACGTCGCCTTGCCGTACTCAAGTACAGCCTGCGGCTAGTTTCCTAGTTTGCTCTTTGATTTTCATTGAGTATAAAATAATGAAAAGGAGTCTGTCATGGAAATGAAAAAAATACATTTGTAGAATTGGAACAATTTGAAGAATTAACTCCAGAGGTTTTGGAGGAAGTGAATGGTGGAGGGAATTTCTTTTGTTCTTTGTTTGGGCTTTGCCAACCTCGGTATTGTACTCCATCACCAACTAAAACTGTGATTGGATAGTATGATTTTGATTTTTATTAAGGAAACTCTATTTGCTTTATTGCTGATGGTTTCCATTATAGTTCCTCCAATTTATCTAGGTTACCAAATTACACCGGAATTTCGTAAAAAGAGATACATAGTCTATTTATTAATGATGCAAGTAATAGCTGGTAAAACTTTTTTTGAAATTATGTATTTGGAAGTTTTTAATCTTTTTTTACCTTATTTTCTATTTGAATAGGAGGAAAAAGGGAGAATCTTTATTTCTTTCATTCTATCTTTTTAGTTTTTATCAGAGTATTCGCTATTTATTGGTATTGTTCTATATTAGAATGTTAGATATAGATATGCTATCAGAAGTAGGAAATGGTATTGTCAATTCTTCTTTTTCTCTACTAGCTCTTGTACTGACAGTAGTTATGATGAAGCGTTGGTCTTTGGATTTGGATTTATTCTTTTCAGATGCTTTCAAAACCCACTATCGTAAGAGTTTTTTCATTATTCTACCTCTGACTGTATTTAGGATATTCTCTTCGTTTATGACCAATATAAATAGTTCTTTCTACGTTCGTTTTGACACGACTATTTCTCTCTTGATTTTCATTCTCTTTTTCTCTTGGCTCTTTTACATCAAGCATTTGGAGCAGGTTTATCGTGATGAGCAGACCATTCAGAGACAGGAAGATGAAAATCGTTCCTTGCAAGGGATGGTGGACAAGCTAGGTCATCTCTATGATGAAGTTCGAGGTTTCCGTCATGATTTTGCGGGAATTGTCGCCAGCATGGGGCCTGCCATAGCTAATCAAGACATGGCTGAGGTATCTACCATTTATCAAGATGTCTTTCTGAAGACCAATGAAAAGCTGAGAAAGGCGGATTACACGGCCTTTAATCTTCATAATATCCATGATATAGCTATTCGCAATACCTTGGCAAAAGCCATGATTGTGGCAGATAATCAGGGAATTCATTTTAGTTTGGAAACTGTGGGGGTTGTCGAAGAGCTGGCATTGCCGATGTTGGAGGCTATTCGTATCCTCTCTATCCTCACGACAAATGCTTTAGAAGCAGCCAGTGAGGCGGAAAATCCGCAGATTCGGGTTGCTTTATTGGCAGGTGATAGGAGTGTCCGTTTTATCATTGAAAACACTCGTAAGAAAGAAGAACTGAATCCCAGCATTCTCAGTCAAAAGGGTTATTCGACCAAGGGCAACCACAGTGGACTGGGCTTAGCAACCTTGGAGGATATGGTTTTTCATTATGATTTAAACTTAGATACCCAACTAGGAGAGACGACCTTTAGACAAGATTTAGAATTGCCATTTAAGGATGAGAAACGAGGGGGAGAGGAATGAGAATTTTAGTTTTGGAAGACGATAGAGTTCAGCAGGGGCGGATAGAGCAGACTTTGCTAGATATCGGTCGCTCTCGCAATTTGAGATTGGAAATTGATATTGCCAAAAACTATGGAGATGTTGAAAAGTATTCTCAGTATTTTGACAATTACCAGCTCTATTTATTGGATTTAGAGATTGAGGGAGAGCGTGAACGGGGCTTTCAGGTTGCTCAACAGGTTCGGGAGCAGGATCCTTTTACAAGCATTGTCTTTGTGTCTACGCACTCGGAGGCCTTGCCTCTAGCTTTTCGCTACCACTTGTCTGCTTTGGATTTTATTTCCAAGGATCAGCCAGAGGCGGACTACTGTCATCAGCTGGAGCGCTGTCTGGACTATGTACTGGCAGTGGACAAGAGGGAAAATATGCGTCTCTTTACCTATAGTTTTGAGGGGAGACGGGGCTTTACTCTACCCTACCATGAGATTTTAGCCTTTGAAACCTCAGTGGAATCTCATCGTATCAAGGTCTATTATGCCAATCATTCTATCAAGACCATTTATGGCAGTCTCAAGGATATTGCTGCCAAGGCTGAAAAAGATTACTTTGTCTATGCTAATCGCAATACTTTAGTCAGTTTACAGGCAATTGAAGAGATGACTGCCACAGAAGTGACCTTGTTAGAAGGCTTGCACTTCCCCGTATCACGAACAGCCAGAAGAACCCTTAAAAAACATCTCAATGTCTAATATCTGTTAGACTTGGATGAATTTATCAATAAGAATGTCGGAAAATTTTCTGATATTCTTATTTTTTTGACTTCTTTTTCGAATAGATAGGTAAGAGGAAAAGGAAGGAGACTACGCGATGTATTTACCAATCTTGTATCCACGGTTTACTAAATTATTTTTTTCAAATAAATTTAATTTAGTTGTACATTTTTCGAAAATTTTTTTCGATTAGATAAGTAAGAGGAAAAGGAAAGGAGTTTGCTTCATGTATCGACCAATTTTCTATTCATGGTACATTAAATTATTTTTTCAAATAAATTTAATTTAGTTGTACATTTTTCGAAATTTTTTTCGATTAGATAAGTAAGAGGAAACAGAAAGGAGTCTAATTCATGTATCTACCAATCTTGTATCCGTGGTTCATTAAATTATTTTTTTAAATAAAATTTAATTTAGTTGTACATTTTCGAAATTTTTTTCGAATAGATAAGTAAGAAGAAGAGGAAGGAGATTAGAAATGATTATTTCAGCTATTTATCCAACTTGGCTATTTAAGTGGTTTAGAGGCTAAACGTTAAAGATATAACAAAACATAAAAACATAAAAATTGAGGAGAAAAAAGATGACAAATTTTGACAAAATGGAACAGAACTTTGTATCTCTTACAGAAGAAGAGTTGATGAATGTAGATGGGGGAATTGCACCAATTATTATTGGTGGTGTAGTTATTGGTTGGAAATTAATTGGAGGTGTAGCTGCGCTTGCTACAGTTTCAGCAGGTGCGAGCATAGCTGCAGGCTATTATGCTAATCGACCATAATTTTTGTAGATATATATGAAATTTGTTAAATTAATGCTGAAGATTTGGCCTGAGCTTATGGTATTACTTAGTTCAATATCTTACACAATTATCAGGTTGGTAGCTGATGTGAATAAGCTACCCTTACCTACATGGTTTGATGATTTTAATATACCAACAATTTCATTGTTTTTTTAATGGTATTCATTTTATTATATAGAAGTAAAGGAGAAAAGAATGGATAAATTTCAAGTAGTTGATGAGAAAGATTTGCAAGTATAGTAGATTGAAATTGGAATAGTACACTGTTGTTTCTAAAACATTGTTAGAAATTAGCTTGGCTTTCCCAATCAATTTGTTCAGTTTTTATTTCATTTCACTATAATTGAAGGAGGAATTGAACCTATTTCGATTATATTTGGCCTAGGTGCTATTGCATTTGGCGCATTTGGGGCTGGTTACACATTTGGTTCAGATTTGGCTCGTCGTGGGCGTTAGATAATGAACAGTCGCAATCTGAATCTCAATACATTGTTACCTAAACTAGCCACTATATGTCCTTTGTTGGGAATAACTCTTAATCTAGCGCTTCATGTGATTCGTACAGGTTCGTTAGTATCCTTTAATTGGCAATGGACTTTGGTTGGTTTACTTTTCTCAGGATATTTTGGTATTTTTCGCAAAGATTTGTCAAAAGATAATCAAAACTATAAATGATGAAAATGAATCAAAAGGATTTTGTGTATGTGAATGGAAGAGTTTTCCGCCATTCTTGTCAGGTAATTAGGAGTCTGTCATGAAAACATTTTTATTAGCTTTTGCTGAGGAATATTTTACCGTATCACTCATTATCTACATTGCAACGTATTTGATTTTGAAAAATCCAATCAATACCCTATTTTATCCAGAAATTTACCCCGTTTTATTTGGACTCTTTTATCTAGGATATAAGGTCAATAAAAAGCAAGTAGGGTGAGCAGTTAAGAATGACTTATTAGTCTCCGCTGAAATAGCTAGGCTAGAATCTCAGAATGCATCACATTAGAGTTTAAAAGGAGTAACTATGAATCGTAATTTACAACGGTGTTATCTATTCTGACTATGAATAGATCATACCAGAGGTGGCTTAGAAATAGCAGGGACATTAGAAATTGAAGTAATAAATAGATGTAGTAAATGTTACTATCAATAATTTATTTGTTCCAAGCTTGCCTAGGGTGACAGTAAAACATCAATTTCCTTTCATACCATATTTTTAGTAGGCAGGACGTTTGTTCTGCCTATTTTCTTTATTCCAAAAGTGCAGTTGGGAGGGAGAACGGCGCATTTGGGGAGGAAGTCCAGTTTTTGTTTGGTGATTGAGGTAAGATAGTTGTTATCAGATGAGTTTAGGAAAAAGGAGATGAATATGAAATTTGGGAAACGTCACTATCGTCCGCAGGTGGATCAGATGGACTGCGGTGTAGCTTCATTAGCCATGGTTTTTGGCTACTATGGTAGTTACTATTCTTTGGCTCACTTGCGAGAATTGGCCAAGACGACCATGGATGGAACGACGGCTTTGGGCTTGGTCAAGGTGGCAGAGGAGATTGGTTTTGAGACGCGAGCAATCAAGGCGGATATGACGCTATTTGACTTGCCAGATTTGACTTTTCCTTTTGTTGCCCATGTGCTTAAGGAAGGGAAATTGCTTCACTACTATGTGGTGACTGGGCAGGATAAGGATAGCATTCATATTGCCGACCCAGATCCTGGGGTGAAATTGACCAAACTGCCACGTGAGCGTTTTGCGGAAGAATGGACAGGAGTGACTCTGTTTATGGCACCTAGTCCAGACTACAAGCCTCATAAGGATCAAAGAATGGTTTGCTCTCTTTTATCCCTATATTAGTGAAGCAGCGTGGCTTGATTGCCAATATCGTTTTGGCAACGCTCTTGGTAACCTTGATTAACATTGTGGGTTCTTATTATTTGCAGTCTATCATTGATACCTATGTGCCAGATCAGATGCGTTCGACGTTGGGGATTATTTCTATTGGGCTGGTCATTGTCTACATCCTTCAGCAGATTTTGTCCTACGCTCAGGAGTATCTCTTACTTGTTTTGGGGCAACGCCTGTCGATTGACGTGATTTTGTCCTATATCAAGCATGTTTTTCACCTGCCTATGTCCTTTTTTGCGACACGCAGAACAGGGGAAATCGTGTCTCGTTTTACAGATGCTAACAGTATCATTGATGCGCTGGCTTCGACCATTCTTTCGATTTTCCTAGATGTGTCAACGGTTGTCATTATTTCCCTTGTTTTATTTTCACAAAATACCAATCTCTTTTTCATGACTTTATTGGCACTTCCTATCTATACAGTGATTATCTTTGCTTTTATGAAGCCGTTTGAAAAGATGAATCGGGACACCATGGAAGCCAATGCGGTTCTGTCTTCCTCTATCATTGAGGACATCAATGGTATTGAGACTATCAAGTCTTTGACCAGTGAAAGTTCACGATATCAAAAGATTGACAAGGAATTTGTGGATTATCTGAAAAAATCCTTTACCTATAGTCGGGCAGAGAGTCAGCAGAAGGCTCTGAAAAAAGTTGCCCATCTCTTGCTCAATGTCGGCATTCTCTGGATGGGGGCTGTTCTGGTTATGGATGGCAAGATGAGTTTGGGGCAGTTGATTACCTATAATACCTTGCTGGTTTATTTTACCAATCCTTTGGAAAATATCATAAATCTGCAAACCAAGCTTCAGACAGCGCAGGTTGCCAATAACCGTCTAAATGAAGTTTATCTAGTAGCTTCGGAGTTTGAGGAGAAGAAAACGGTTGAGGATTTGAGCTTGATGAAGGGAGATATGACCTTCAAGCAGGTTCATTACAAGTATGGCTATGGTCGAGATGTCTTGTCAGATATCAATTTGACCATTCCCCAAAGGCTCTAAGGTGGCTTTTTGTGGGGATTTCAGGGTCAGGTAAGACGACCTTGGCCAAGATGATGGTTAATTTTTACGACCCAAGTCAAGGAGAGATTAGTCTGGGTGGTGTCAATCTCAATCAGATTGATAAAAAGGCTCTGCGTCAGTATATCAACTATCTGCCTCAACAACCCTATGTCTTTAACGGAACGATTTTGGAGAATCTTCTCCTTGGAGCCAAGGAAGGGACGACTCAGGAGGATATCTTGTGGGCGGTCGAGTTGGCAGAGATTCGGGAGGATATCGAGCGTATGCCCCTGAATTACCAGACAGAATTGACTTCGGATGGGGCAGGAATTTCAGGTGGTCAACGTCAGAGAATCGCTCTGGCGCGTGCTCTCTTGACAGATGCGCCGGTCTTGATTTTGGATGAGGCGACCAGCAGTTTGGATATCTTGACAGAGAAGCGAATTGTCGATAATCTCATGGCTTTAGACAAGACCTTGATTTTCATTGCTCACCGCTTGACTATTGCTGAGCGGACAGAGAAGGTGGTTGTTTTGGATCAGGGCAAGATTGTTGAAGAAGGAAAGCATGCTGATTTGCTTGCACAGGGTGGCTTTTACGCCCATTTGGTCAATAGCTAGAAAGAGGAGAGGATGAAACCAGAATTTTTAGAAAGTGCGGAGTTTTATAATCGTCGTTACCATAATTTTTCCAGTCGGGTGATTGTACCCATGTCCCTTCTGCTCGTGTTTTTGCTTGGATTTGCAACATTTGCAGAGAAGGAGATGAGTTTGTCTACTAGAGCGACTGTCGAGCCTAGTCGAATCCTTGCAAATATCCAGTCAACTAGTAACAATCGTATTCTTGTCAATTATTTGGAAGAAAATAAGCTGGTTAAAAAGGGAGAACTGTTGGTTCAATACCAGGAAGGGGCGGAAGGTGTCCAAGCGGAGGCCTATGCTAGTCAGTTGGACATGCTCAAGGATCAAAAAAAGCAGTTGGAGTATTTGCAAAAGAGCCTGCAAGAAGGGGGAGAATCACTTTCCAGAGGAGGATAAGTTTGGCTACCAAGCCACCTTTCGCGACTACATCAGTCAAGCAGGTAGTCTTAGGGCTAGTACATCGCAACAAAATGAGACCATCACATCCCAGAATGCAGCAGCTAGTCAAACCCAAGCAGAGATCGGTAACCTCATCAGCCAAACAGAGGCTAAAATTCGCGATTACCAGACAGCTAAGTCAGCTATTGAAACAGGTGCTTCCTTGGCCAGTCAGAATCCAGCCTACTCTCTCTACCAGTCCTATAAGTCTCAGGGCGAGGAAAATCCGCAAGCTAGGCACAAGCAGTTGCGCAAGTTGAAGCGCAGCTTTCTCAGTTAGAATCTAGTCTTGCTACTTACCGTGTCCAGTATGCAGGTTCAGGTACCCAGCAAGCCTATGTGTCAGGCTTAAGCAGTCAATTGGAATCCCTCAAATCACAACACTTGGCTAAGGTTGGTCAAGAATTGCCCCTTCTAGACCAGAAAATCTTGGAGGCGGAGTCAGGTAAGAAGGTTCAGGGAAATCTTTTAGACAAGGGGAAAATTACGGCGAGTGAAGATGGGGTGCTTCATCTTAATCCTGAGACCAGTGACTCTACCATGGTTGCAGAGGGGACCCTGCTAGCCCAACTCTATCCGTCCTTGGAAAAAGAAGGGAAAGCCAAACTTACAGCTTATCTAAGTTCAAAAGATGTAGCAAGGATCAAGGTCGGTGACTCTGTTCGCTATACTACGACTTATGATGCCAAGAATCAACTTTTCCTAGATTCTACTATTACAAGTATTGATGCGACAGCTACTAAGACTGAAAAAGGGAATTTCTTTAAAATTGAGGCGGAGACTAATCTAACTTCGGAGCAGACTGAAAAACTTCGATATGGGGTGGAGGGTCGCCTACAGATGATTACAGGTAAGAAAAGTTACCTGCGTTATTATTTGGATCAATTTTTGAACAAAGAGTAATGTTCGTGTTTTTAGAGTTAAATGATTTTAAAACTGTGAGAAAGATTCTTCTTGCAGTTTTTTCTTTACAATTTTTGAGGTGTATTCGATATTTATTCGGTTAAATTCTTGTTTTTTTGGGTTTTTTGTGGTAGAATGTGCTCAAGTAATACGAAAGGCGAACTTTTAAATGTCAAAACAATTGATCTATTCGGGAAAAGCTAAAGATATCTATACAACTGAGGATGAAAATCTTATTATTTCAACTTACAAGGACCAGGCGACTGCTTTCAATGGTGTCAAGAAGGAGCAGATTGCAGGTAAGGGAGTCTTGAATAATCAGATTTCATCTTTTATTTTTGAGAAATTAAATGCGGCTGGTGTGGCGACTCACTTTGTGGAGAAACTTTCAGATACGGAACAACTCAATAAAAAGGTTGAGATTATTCCTTTGGAAGTTGTGCTCCGTAACTACACGGCTGGTTCCTTTTCAAAACGTTTTGGCGTAGAAGAAGGTATCGCATTTGAGACTCCGATTGTCGAATTTTACTATAAAAATGATGATTTGGATGATCCCTTTATCAATGACGAGCATGTGAAATTCCTACAGATTGCGGATGAGCAGCAGATTGCCTACTTGAAGGAAGAAACCCGTCGTATCAATGAACTCTTGAAGGTCTGGTTTGCTGAGATTGGCCTCAAGTTGATTGACTTTAAGCTAGAGTTCGGTTTTGATAAGGATGGCAAGATTATCTTAGCAGACGAATTTTCACCAGATAACTGCCGTTTGTGGGATGCGGATGGCAACCACATGGATAAGGATGTTTTCCGTAGGGGACTAGGTGAATTAACCGACGTTTACGAGATTGTTTGGAAAAGTTGCAGGAATTGAAATAACAACCTCAAGGTCATTTGGAAACATTGCAAGAGCTGAAATAAAGGAATAAGGATTGATGGATAAACGTATTTTTGTTGAGAAAAAGGCTGATTTTCAGGTCAAGTCAGAGAGTTTGGTTAGAGAACTTCAGCATAACTTGGGACTTTCAAGCTTGAAAAGTATTCGTATCGTGCAAGTTTATGATGTATTTGACTTGGCAGAGGATTTGTTTGCGCCTGCAGAGAAACACATCTTCTCTGAGCAGGTGACAGACCATGTCTTGGATGAAGCTGCTGTACAGGCGGATCTGGCTAACTATGCTTTCTTTGCTATTGAAAGTCTACCTGGGCAATTTGACCAGCGTGCGGCATCTTCACAGGAAGCCTTGCTTTTGCTGGGAAGTTCGAGTGATGTGATAGTCAATACAGCCCAACTTTACTTGGTGAATAAAGATATTGATGCGACTGAGTTGGAAGCGGTCAAAAACTACTTGCTTAATCCAGTTGATTCTCGTTTCAAGGACATCACGACAGGGATTGCCAAGCAGGAATTTTCAGAGTCAGACAAGACCATTCCCAAATTGACTTTCTTTGAAAGCTATAGGGCAGAAGACTTTGCTCGCTACAAGGCCGAGCAGGGCATGGCCATGGAAGTAGATGATTTGCTCTTTATCCAAGACTATTTCAAATCAATCGGGCGAGTGCCGACGGAAACAGAACTCAAGGTTTTGGACACTTACTGGTCTGACCACTGCCGTCACACGACTTTTGAGACTGAGTTGAAGCACATCGACTTTTCAGCTTCTAAATTCCAAAAGCAATTGCAGTCAACCTATGACAAGTATATTGCCATGCGTGATGAGTTGGGGCGTTCGGAAAAACCGCAAACCTTGATGGATATGGCGACTATTTTCGGTCGATATGAGCGTGCTAATGGGCGGTTGGACGATATGGAAGTGTCAGACGAGATTAACGCTTGCTCAGTAGAAATCGAAGTGGACGTTAATGGTGTGAAAGAACCATGGCTCCTCATGTTTAAAAACGAAACCCACAATCACCCAACTGAGATTGAGCCATTTGGTGGAGCTGCTACCTGTATTGGTGGAGCCATTCGTGACCCATTGTCAGGTCGTTCATACGTTTACCAAGCTATGCGTATCTCAGGTGCCGGTGATATTACAGCACCGATTTCGGAAACGCGTGCTGGGAAATTGCCACAACAGGTTATTTCTAAAACAGCTGCTCATGGTTATTCTTCATATGGTAACCAGATTGGACTTGCAACAACCTACGTTCGTGAATATTTCCACCCAGGTTTCGTTGCTAAACGTATGGAACTTGGTGCCGTTGTTGGTGCGGCTCCTAAGGGTAATGTTGTCCGTGAAAAACCGGAAGCGGGAGATGTGATTATCCTCCTCGGTGGTAAGACTGGACGTGATGGTGTCGGTGGTGCGACAGGTTCTTCTAAGGTTCAAACAGTTGAGTCTGTAGAGACTGCTGGTGCAGAGGTTCAAAAGGGAAATGCCATCGAAGAACGCAAGATTCAACGTCTGTTCCGTAATGGCGATGTCACTCGTCTCATCAAGAAATCCAACGACTTTGGTGCTGGTGGTGTCTGTGTAGCTATCGGTGAATTGGCTGATGGACTTGAAATCGACCTTAACAAAGTGCCTCTTAAATACCAAGGCTTGAATGGTACCGAAATTGCCATCTCTGAATCTCAAGAACGGATGGCGGTTGTGGTTCGTCCTGAGGATGTAGATGCCTTCGTTGCGGAATGTAACAAAGAAAATATTGATGCTGTTGTTGTTGCGACAGTAACTGAAAAACCAAATCTTGTCATGCATTGGAATGGTGAAACAATTGTCGACTTGGAACGTCGTTTCCTTGATACCAATGGTGTGCGCGTGGTCGTCGATGCTAAAGTTGTGGATAAGGATGTCAAACTCCCAGAAGAGCGTACAACAAGCGCTGACACACTTGAAGCAGATACTCTTGTGGTTCTGTCTGATTTGAACCATGCGAGTCAAAAAGGCTTGCAAACCATTTTTGACTGTTCGGTCGGTCGTTCAACGGTCAATCACCCACTTGGCGGTCGCTATCAACTCACTCCAACTGAGGCATCTGTACAGAAATTGCCAGTTCAACACGGTGTGACTCATACTGCGTCAGTCATGGCTCAAGGTTTCAACCCATATGTAGCTGAATGGTCTCCATACCACGGTGCTGCTTATGCGGTTATCGAAGCAACTGCTCGTTTGGTTGCTGCTGGTGCCAACTGGTCTAAGGCTCGTTTCTCTTACCAAGAGTATTTCGAGCGCATGGATAAACAAGCTGAGCGTTTTGGTCAGCCAGTAGCAGCTCTCCTAGGTTCTATCGAAGCTCAGATTCAGCTTGGCTTGCCATCTATCGGTGGTAAGGACTCTATGTCTGGTACCTTTGAAGAATTGACCGTACCGCCAACCTTGGTTGCTTTTGGGGTGACAACAGCGGATAGCCGTAAGGTGCTCTCTCCAGAATTTAAAGCTGCTGGGGAAAATATCTACTACATCCCAGGTCAAGCTCTTGCTGCAGAGATTGATTTTGACTTGATTAAGTCTAACTTTGCTCAGTTTGAAGACATCCAAGCTGGTCACAAAGTGACATCTGCATCAGCTGTCAAATATGGTGGTGTGGTTGAAAGTTTGGCACTTGCTACTTTTGGAAATCATATCGGTGCAGAAGTAACCTTGCCTGAACTTAAAACAGCTTTGACAGCTCAATTGGGTGGATTTGTCTTTACATCTCCTGAAGAAATTGCTGGAGTAGAGAAAATCGGTCAAACGAAAGCAGACTTTACACTCCTTGTCAACGGTGTGAAGCTAGATGGACAGAAACTTGACAGTGCCTTCCAAGGAAAACTGGAAGAAGTTTACCCAACAGAGTTTGCCCAAGCCACAGAACTGGCTGAAGTACCAGCTGTGGCATCAGATGTTGTGATTAAAGCCAAAGAAAAGGTTGAAAAACCTGTGGTTTATATCCCAGTCTTCCCAGGAACCAACTCAGAATATGACTCAGCCAAGGCATTTGAGAAAGAAGGTGCAGAGGTCAACTTGGTGCCATTTGTGACCTTGAATGAAGAAACCATTGTCAATTCAGTTGAAACTATGGTTGACAACATCGGCAAGGCTAACATCCTCTTCTTTGCAGGTGGCTTCTCAGCTGCGGACGAACCAGATGGTTCAGCTAAGTTTATTGTCAATATCCTGCTCAATGAAAAAGTGTGTGCAGCTATTGATAGTTTTATCGCTCGTGGTGGCTTGATTATCGGTATCTGTAATGGATTTCAGGCTTTGGTCAAATCAGGTCTTCTTCCATACGGGAATTTTGAAGAAGCCACTAGTACTAGCCCAACCCTCTTCTACAATGATGCCAACCAACACGTGGCCAAGATGGTGGAAACTCGCATTGCCAATACCAACTCGCCATGGTTGGCTGGGGTGCAAGTGGGTGATATCCACGCCATTCCTGTTTCACACGGTGAAGGGAAGTTTGTCGTTACAGCTGAGGAATTCGCTGAGCTCCGTGACAATGGACAAATTTTCAGCCAATATGTTGACTTTAACGGCAAACCAAGTATGGATTCTAAGTACAATCCTAATGGTTCTATCCATGCCATCGAAGGAATTACCAGCAAGAACGGCCAAATCATCGGTAAGATGGGCCACTCAGAACGTTATGAGGAAGGTCTTTTCCAAAATATCCCAGGAAATAAAGACCAGCACCTGTTTGCGTCGGCGGTTAAATACTTTACTGGAAAATAAGACTTGCAGATTTTCTAATAGATAGTATCAGTAATGTAAAAGTCATGTAAATCTAGTTCTTGATAATTGCAAAGGATTTATTTTGCGCGTGAAACGAGCTCCTACCGTATCATTCCGCAGTAGCTCGTTAGGGAGTATTTAAGAGCGTCCCTGTTACTAAAGGAATGATACACAAATGAAAATTAGGTATATAAAATGACATACGAAGTAAAATCTCTTAATGAAGAATGCGGTGTTTTCGGTATCTGGGGACATCCAGACGCTGCTAAATTGACCTATTTTGGTCTTCACAGTCTTCAACACCGTGGTCAGGAGGGGACAGGAATCCTCTCCAATGACCAAGGGAAACTAAAGCGGCATCGTGATATGGGTCTTCTATCAGAAGTCTTCAGAAATCCAGCTAATTTGGATAAATTGACGGGAACTGGTGCGATCGGGCATGTGCGTTATGCGACTGCTGGCGAAGCTTCTGTAGATAATATCCAACCTTTCCTTTTCCGTTTTCACGATATGCAGTTTGGGTTGGCTCATAATGGAAACTTGACTAATGCAGCCTCTCTCAAGAAAGAACTGGAACAAAGAGGAGCGATTTTCAGCGCGACTTCGGACTCGGAAATCTTGGCTCATCTCATCTCGTCGTAGTCACAATCCCGAACTTAATGGGAAAAATCAAGGAGGCGCTCAGCCTTGTCAAAGGTGGCTTTGCTTATATCCTGCTGTTTGAGGACAAGTTGATTGCGGCTCTTGATCCAAATGGTTTCCGTCCGCTTTCTATCGGGAAAAATGGCCAACGGAGCGGTGGTTGTTTCCTCTGAAACCTGTGCTTTTGAGGTTATTGGTGCTGAGTGGATTCGTGATTTGAAGCCAGGTGAGATTGTGATCATTGATGACAAGGGAATCCAGTATGATAGCTATACAGATGATACTCAGTTAGCAATCTGTTCTATGGAGTATATTTATTTTGCTCGCCCTGATTCTAATATCCACGGTGTCAATGTCCATACGGCACGTAAACGTATGGGTGCCCAATTGGCGCGTGAATTCAAGCATGAGGCGGATATCGTGGTTGGTGTGCCCAATTCTTCCCTCAGCGCAGCCATGGGATTTGCGGAAGCGTCCGGGCTACCAAATGAAATGGGTCTCATTAAGAACCAATACACCCAACGTACCTTTATCCAACCGACTCAAGAATTGCGGGAGCAAGGGGTACGGATGAAACTATCTGCTGTTTCTGGCGTTGTAAAAGGCAAGCGTGTGGTTATGATTGATGACTCTATTGTACGTGGGACGACCTCTCGTCGTATCGTCCAGCTTTTAAAGGAAGCAGGGGCGACTGAGGTTCACGTTGCCATTGGTAGTCCAGCGCTAGCTTATCCATGCTTCTACGGGATTGATATCCAGACTCGTCAGGAACTGATTGCGGCCAATCATACGGTCGAAGAAACTCGCCAAATCATTGGTGCGGACAGTCTGACTTATCTTTCTGTTGAGGGGTTGATTGATTCAATTGGTATTGAAACAGATGCGCCAAATGGTGGTCTCTGTGTCGCTTACTTTGACGGTGACTACCCAACACCTCTCTACGACTACGAAGAAGACTATCGTAGAAGTTTGGAAGACAAGACAAGTTTTTACAAGTGAGTTACTGAGATTCTCCATAAAAGAAAAGGAATAAATAAATGACAAAAAATGCGTACGCCCAATCGGGTGTGGATGTTGAAGCGGGTTATGAAGTTGTTGAACGGATTAAAAAGCACGTGGTTCGTACGGAGCGTGCAGGTGTCATGGGAGCTCTTGGCGGCTTTGGTGGTATGTTTGACCTTTCAAAGACTGGGGTTAAAGAACCCGTCTTGATTTCAGGAACGGACGGTGTCGGAACCAAGCTCATGTTGGCTATCAAATACGACAAGCACGATACTATTGGTCAGGACTGTGTGGCCATGTGTGTCAATGATATCATCGCTGCAGGTGCGGAGCCCCCTCTATTTCCTTGACTACGTCGCAACTGGCAAGAATGAACCAGCTAAGCTAGAACAAGTGGTTGCTGGTGTGGCTGAAGGTTGTGTGCAAGCTGGTGCAGCCCTCATCGGTGGTGAAACAGCTGAAATGCCTGGCATGTATGGCGAAAATGACTATGACTTGGCTGGTTTTGCGGTCGGGGTGGCTGAAAAATCTCAAATCATTGACGGTTCAAAGGTGGCAGAAGGAGATGTTCTTCTCGGACTTGCTTCAAGTGGGATTCACTCAAATGGTTACTCCCTCGTTCGCCGTGTCTTTGCCAACTACACAGGTGAGGAAATCTTGCCAGAATTGGAAGGCAAGCAACTCAAGGAAGTTTGCTTGAGCCGACTCGTATCTATGTCAAGGCTGTCTTACCACTCATCAAGGAAGAGTTAGTCAACGGCATTGCCCACATCACTGGTGGTGGCTTTATCGAAAATGTTCCTCGTATGTTTGCTGCTGACCTAGCAGCTGAGATTGAAGAAAGCAAGGTACCAGTGCTTCCGATTTTCAAAGCTCTTGAAAAATACGGTCAGATCAAACACGAAGAAATGTTTGAAATCTTCAATATGGGTGTGGGGCTTATGCTGGCAGTTAGCCCTGAAAATGTAAGTCGTATCAAGGAATTGTTGGATGAACCAGTCTATGAAATTGGTCGCATCGTCAAGAAAGAAAACGAAAGTGTCATCATCAAATGAAAAAAATAGCGGTTTTTGCCTCTGGTAATGGCTCAAATTTTCAGGTGATAGCGGAACAATTTCCAGTAGAGTTTGTCTTTTCAGACCATCGTGACGCTTATGTGCTCGAACGTGCAGACAAGCTCGGCGTTCTGTCCTATGCTTTTGAACTCAAGGAGTTTGAGAGCAAGGCAGACTACGAAGCAGCACTTGTTGAGCTATTAGAAGAGCACCAGATTGACTTGGTTTGTCTAGCAGGCTACATGAAAATCGTTGGGGCAACCTTATTGGCGGCTTATGAAGGCAGGATTATCAACATTCATCCAGCCTACCTGCCAGAGTTTCCGGGAGCTCATGGGATTGAGGATGCTTGGAATGCTGGCGTTGCTGAAAGCGGCGTTACCATTCACTGGGTGGATTCGGGTGTGGATACAGGAAAGGTCATCAAACAAGTACGTGTGCCACGGCTGGCTGATGATACCATTGACAGTTTTGAAGCTCGCATCCATGAGGCAGAGTACAAGTTGTATCCAGAAGTAGTGAAGGCTCTATTTACAGATTGACTTTTTGTTGATTCATATGATATCTTTGATTTTAAATTGGAGTCAGCGATTGTTTAAGAGGGCTTCAAACGGAGGTATTTGTAATGTTAGAATCTAAAAAAACAACTCGATATGTATTTTATGTCTATCTGATGTTATTAACTTGGGGAATCTTATTTAAGTTTGAAACTAATCCTGAATTTATAGCATTTTTCTTAGCTCCAAGGTACATCAATTGGATTCCATTTTCAGAACCACTAATAGTAGATGGAAAAATTGTTTTTGCTGAAATGTTATTTAATCTGATTTCCTTTATTCCATTAGGTGTTTGTTTCCCTCTGATAAAAACTAATTTATCTAGTTTAAGAATAGTCAGGGACAGGTTTCTTGATTAGTCTATTGTTTGAGTGCTTACAGTATATTTTAGCAATAGGTATAACAGATATAACGGATTTGACTTTAAATACGCTAGGTGTCTGTGTAGGCTTACTGATTTATCAAATTTTTATAAGAGTGTTCAAATCACAGACTAGAAAATGGATCAATACCTTAGGTATTCTTAGTCTTGGTTTTGCTTATCTTATTTTATTGTTACTGCATTTAATTGGTGTTTAACTAATGATTAAAAAGGAGAATATAATGACTAAACGCGCCTTAATCAGCGTCTCAGACAAAGCGGGCATTGTTGAATTTGCCCAAGAACTCAAAAAACTTGGTTGGGATATCATCTCTACAGGTGGTACCAAGGTTGCCCTTGATAATGCTGGGGTAGAGACCATTGCCATCGATGATGTGACTGGTTTTCCAGAAATGATGGATGGTCGTGTTAAGACCCTCCATCCAAACATTCACGGTGGACTCCTCGCTCGTCGCGACTTGGATAGTCACCTGAAAGCAGCTAAGGACAATCAGATTGAGCTTATTGACCTTGTTGTGGTCAACCTCTACCCATTTAAGGAAACCATTCTCAAACCAGATGTGACTTATGCGGAAGCCGTTGAAAACATCGATATCGGTGGTCCTTCTATGCTTCGATCAGCAGCCAAAAATCATGCCAGCGTAACCGTTGTGGTAGACCCAGCGGATTACGCTGTGGTTCTTGACGAATTGTCAGCCACAGGCGAAACAAGTTACGAAACTCGCCAACGTTTAGCGGCCAAGGTTTCCGTCACACAGCGGCTTACGATGCCTTGATTGCAGAGTATTTCACAGCTCAGGTCGGCGAGAGCAAGCCTGAAAAGTTGACCTTGACTTATGACCTCAAACAAGCCATGCGCTATGGGGAAAATCCTCAACAGGATGCGGACTTCTACCAAAAAGCCTTGCCGACAGACTACTCCATTGCTTCAGCCAAACAGCTTAATGGTAAGGAATTGTCCTTCAACAATATCCGTGATGCGGATGCTGCCACTCGTATTATCCGTGACTTCAAAGACCGTCCAACCGTTGTGGCTCTCAAACACATGAACCCATGTGGGATTGGTCAAGCTGATGATATCGAAACAGCTTGGGACTACGCTTATGAGTCTGATCCAGTGTCTATCTTTGGCGGTATCGTCGTTCTCAATCGTGAGGTGGATGTTGCGATAGCTGAGAAGATGCATGGTGTCTTCCTTGAAATCATCATCGCACCAAGCTATACGGATGAAGCGCTAGCCATTTTGACCAATAAAAAGAAAAACTTGCGTATCCTTGCCCTTGCCATTTGATGCTCAAGAAGCCAGCGAAGTAGAAGCAGAATACACTGGTGTGGTCGGTGGACTTCTCGTTCAAAACCAAGACGTGGTCAAGGAAAGTCCAGCTGACTGGCAAGTGGTGACCAAACGCCAGCCAACTGATACAGAAGCAACTGCCCTCGAGTTCGCTTGGAAGGCTATCAAGTATGTCAAATCAAACGGTATCATCATCACCAACGACCACATGACACTTGGTGTTGGTCCAGGTCAAACTAACCGTGTAGCCTCTGTTCGTATTGCCATCGACCAAGCCAAAGACCGTCTGGACGGTGCTGTTCTTGCTTCCGATGCCTTCTTCCCATTTGCGGATAACGTGGAAGAAATCGCCAAAGCAGGTATTAAGGCCATCATCCAGCCAGGTGGATCCGTCCGTGACCAAGAATCCATCGAATCAGCAGACAAATATGGCTTGACTATGATCTTCACAGGCGTGAGACATTTTAGACATTAAAAAACAAAGGGGAAGAAAACAGTTTCTTTCCTTTTTTTGCTTAAAATACTAAGTGAAACAAGATTAAAGCGAACGTTTGTGATATAATGTTAGTAAATAATTCGCAAAAGAGGTTTGAAAATGAAACTGCTTGTTGTCGGTTCGGGTGGTCGTGAGCATGCCATTGCTAAAAAGTTATTTGAGTCAAAAGACGTTGAAAAAGTCTTCGTAGCTCCTGGGAATGACGGGATGACTCTGGATGGTTTGGAGTTGGTAAATATCTCTATTTCCGAACATTCTAAATTGATTGAGTTTGCAAAAGACAACGATATTGCGTGGTCCTTTATCGGGCCAGATGATGCCCTTGCGGCTGGGATTGTGGATGAGTTCAATGCAGCTGGTCTCAAAGCCTTTGGTCCGACAAGATTGGCGGCGGAGCTGGAGTGGTCCAAGGATTTTGCTAAGGAAATCATGGTCAAATACGACGTTCCAACAGCAGCCTATGGAACTTTTTCAGACTTCGATAAAGCCAAAGCCTATATCGAAGAGAAAGGCGCTCCAATCGTAGTCAAGGCAGATGGCTTGGCTCTTGGGAAAGGTGTCGTTGTTGCGGAGACAGTCGAGCAAGCGGTCGAAGCCGCTCACGAGATGCTCTTGGACAATAAATTTGGTGACTCAGGTGCGCGTGTGCTCATCGAGGAATTCCTTGAAGGAGAAGAGTTCTCTCTCTTTGCCTTTGTCAATGGCGACAAATTCTACATCATGCCGACAGCACAAGACCACAAACGTGCCTACGATGGCGATAAGGGTCCTAATACGGGTGGTATGGGTGCCTATGCGCCAGTTCCACATTTGCCACAGAGTGTAGTTGATACAGCGGTTGAGACTATTGTCAAGCCAGTCCTTGAGGGCATGATTCAGGAAGGTCGTCCTTATCTGGGAGTTCTTTACGCAGGGCTTATCTTGACAGCTGATGGACCTAAGGTTATCGAGTTTAACGCTCGCTTCGGAGATCCTGAAACGCAAATCATCTTGCCTCGATTAACCTCTGATTTTGCCCAAAATATCACAGATATTCTGGATGGCAAGGAGCCAAACATCACGTGGACGGACAAGGGTGTGACTCTGGGTGTAGTTGTCGCATCAAACGGTTACCCACTAGATTATGAAAAAGGTGTTGAATTGCCAGCCAAAACTGACGGCGATATCATCACTTGCTATGCCGGTGCCAAATTCTCTGAAAATAGCAGAGCACTGCTATCAAACGGCGGACGTGTCTATATGCTCGTCACCACAGCAGATACCGTCAAAGAAGCCCAAAACACCATCTATCAAGAACTTGCTCAACAAAAAACAGAAGGCCTCTTTTACCGAACCGATATCGGAAGCAAGGCCATTCGATAAAGATATAAGAAAAGGCGACGCAGTCGCCAAACACGATAATGGTCGCCGTGGTGAAAAGACCAGAACATTTTCTGTTCTGGTCTAGGGAAAATTTGAGACCTTGGGCTTCCAATTTAGGCATGAGACACCTTTGGTGGCTGCTGCCGTCCCTCACAACCTAAGGTGATTGAAAAAAAGAAAAACTTTAAGAAAGGAGTATTCAGTTAGTTTCCTAACTGAACACGGGACTAAATCCCTAGGAAAAAAGATAAAACTGCCTAGATGTAACGTCGTCGTTAGTTTTCCAATTTTTCTACGGGATTTTTCGTAAGCGAAGCGTCCCTTTGTATCTTAATATGAAACCAATTATTTCCATCATCATGGGCTCAAAATCTGACTGGGCAACCATGCAAAAAACAGCAGAAGTCCTAGACCGCTTCGGTGTAGCCTACGAAAAGAAAGTTGTTTCCGCACACCGTACACCAGACCTCATGTTCAAGCATGCAGAAGAGGCCCGTAGTCGCGGTATCAAGGTCATTATTGCAGGTGCTGGTGGCGCAGCCCATTTGCCAGGTATGGTTGCAGCAAAAACCACTCTGCCTGTCATCGGCGTACCTGTCAAATCTCGTGCGCTTAGCGGTGTGGACTCGCTCTACTCTATCGTACAGATGCCGGGTGGCGTGCCTGTTGCGACAATGGCTATCGATGAAGCAGGTGCGACCAATGCAGCCCTCTTTGCCCTCCGTCTCCTGTCTGTAGAGGATCAGGCTCTTGCGACAGCATTGGCAGATTTCGCAGAAGAACAAGGAAAAATCGCAGAGGAGTCGACAAATGAGCTCATCTAAACAATCGGAATTATCGGCGGTGGCCAGCTGGGTCAAATGATGGCTATTTCTGCTATCTACATGGGCCACAAGGTTATCGCGCTGGATCCTGCGGCGGATTGCCCTGCGTCTCGCGTGGCGGAAATCATCGTGGCACCTTATAATGATGTGGAGGCCCTTCGTCAATTGGCTGAGCGTTGCGATGTTCTCACCTATGAATTTGAGAATGTAGATGCTGACGGTTTGGATGCTGTTATCAAGGATGGACAACTCCCTCAAGGGACCGACCTACTCCGCATCTCCCAAAATCGGATTTTTGAGAAGGACTTTTTGTCAAACAAGGCTCAAGTCACCGTAGCACCATACAAGGTCGTGACCTCTAGTCAAGATTTGGCAGATATGGCCCTGTCGAAAAACTATGTCCTCAAGACTGCAACTGGAGGCTATGATGGCAATGGTCAGAAGGTTATTCGTTCAGAAGCAGATTTGGAAGAAGCTTATACACTAGCAGATTCAGCCGACTGCGTTTTGGAAGAATTTGTCAACTTTGACCTTGAAATTTCTGTCATTGTGTCAGGAAATGGCAAGGACGTGACGGTTTTCCCAGTTCAGGAAAATATCCACCGCAACAACATTCTTTCGAAGACCATTGTCCCAGCTTGCATTTCAGAAAGTCTAGCTGATAAAGCCAGAGCCATGGCAGTGCGAATCGCTGAACAACTTAACTTATCTGGAACGCTTTGCGTGGAAATGTTTGCGACCGCTGACGATATTATCGTCAATGAGATTGCCCCACGTCCACACAACTCTGGGCACTATTCCATCGAAGCCTGTGACTTCTCCCAGTTTTATACCCATATTCTAGGCGTTCTCGGAGCACCATTGCCAGCTATCCAACTACATGCTCCAGCTGTTATGCTCAACGTTCTCGGTCAACACGTCGAGGCCGCTGAAAAATATGTCACAGAAAATCCAAGCGCCCACCTCCACATGTATGGTAAAATAGAAGCGAAGCACAATCGCAAGATGGGACATGTGACTTTGTTTAGTGATGCGCCAAATAGTGTGGATGAGTTTGGGAACGGGATTGATTTTTAAAATGATAGAATAATTTGAAGATGATATTACTACTCTGATATTTACTTATTCGGATGATGTAGTCATTCCAGAAATTCCGGATGCAGAAGGTATTCATATTGTGGAGATAACAAATAATCAGTTAGTTATAGAGCATACGCGCGATGATGATGAGGTCTATGATTATATAGAGAGTTTTGGATTAACAAGTCGCCCTATAAAACTTTCGATTGAATTTTGTGTTTACGAAGATGCTGAGGAAGAAGAAAATTTTTAGAATTTAATGAAGAAAATCTATGATTCAAATCATCGTTAATGCTTTTGTGGAAGAAGGCAAAGAAACTGCCGTTGTGGAAGTGCTCTTTGCCAGTGCCGACCATGAAAAAATAAAATCCAAATATCAGGAATTAAAGATTCAATATCCAGACAATTATCTGGCGATCTATGATTTGCCATTAGATACGGATCTAAGTAGCTTGCCGCACTATCCTTCGGTGGCTATAAGCAAGGAGGAGTTTAATTAGTCTATGAAAACTATCGGTCTGATTGGAGGTATGAGTTGGGAAAGTACCACATCTTACTACCAAATCATCAACGAAACCATCAAAAAAGAGCTGGGTGGCTTGCATTCAGCTAAGATTCTGCTTTACAGTGTTGATTTTGCAGAGGTTGAGCATTATCAGGCAGTCGGAGACTGGGAGAAAAGCGCTCAACTTTTGGCAGATATTGCTCAGCGCTTGGAGCAAGCTGGTGCAGATTTCATCGTTATTTGCACCAACACTATGCACAAGGTTGCTCCGCAGATACAAGAAAAGATTACGATTCCAATCTTGCATATTGCGCAGGCAACTGCGCAGGCCTTGTTGGCTGACGGTATTCAAAAAGTCGGCCTCCTAGGGACCAAGTACACCATGACTCAAGATTTTTACAAGGAAAAATTAATAGAATCTGGGTTAGAAGTGCTGATTCCAGACCAAGCTGGTATTACTGAGGTCAATCGGATCATTTATGACGAGCTCTGTCTAGGAGATATCAAAGAAAGCTCAAAGCAGACTTATCTTGCCGTTATAGATGATTTGAAAAAAGCAGGCGCAGAAGCTGTTATTTTGGGTTGTACTGAGATAGGCCTCCTCATCAAACAATTCGATACTGACCTACCTCTCTATGACACAACGGTGATCCATGCGGAGAAAGCAGCGGAGTGGGCGACAAATAAATGATTATAGAAGCGAAGCACAACCGCAAGATGGGACATGTGACTTTGTTTAGTGATGCGCCGGATGAGGTTGAGGAGTTTGGGAAAAGGATTGATTTAGGAGAAACCTATGATTCAAATCATCGTAAATGCATTTATTGAAAAGGATAAGACTGGAGCAGTCGTCGAAGTCTTGTTTGCGAGTAGTGACAACGAAAAGGTGAAGGACAAATATGAAGAGCTAATTGCTCAATATCCTGAGAACTATTTAGCAATTTATGATTTACCATTGGATACCGATCTCAATGAATTATCTCACTACCCATCCGTGTTTATTGGAAAAGAGGAGTTTGAGTAGAAATCTTGGTTTATCTAGATAACTTATTCCCAATAGCTTAAGAAGAAAGGAAAAATTAACAATATGATCAACCGTTACTCTCGCCCTGAGATGGCGAACATTTGGAGTGAAGAAAATAAATACCGTGCTTGGCTTGAGGTGGAAATCTTGGCTGACGAAGCCTGGGCTGAGTTGGGAGAAATCCCTAAGGAAGATGTGGCTTTGATTCGTGAGAAAGCGGACTTTGACATCGACCGTATTTTGGAAATCGAGCAGGAGACGCGTCACGATGTGGTGGCTTTCACGCGTGCGGTTTCTGAGACTCTTGGTGAGGAGCGCAAGTGGGTTCACTATGGTCTGACTTCTACCGACGTGGTGGATACTGCCTACGGTTACCTTTACAAGCAGGCCAACGACATCATCCGTCGTGACCTTGAAAACTTCACCAACATCATAGCTAATAAGGCTAAGGAGCACAAGTTCACCATCATGATGGGGCGTACGCACGGGGTGCATGCGGAGCCTACAACTTTTGGTCTTAAATTGGCCACTTGGTACAGTGAAATGAAGCGCAATATCGAGCGTTTCGAGCATGCGGCTGCTGGTGTGGAAGCTGGTAAGATTTCTGGTGCGGTTGGGAACTTTGCCAACATCCTACCATTTGTGGAGCAATACGTCTGCGATAAGCTTGGTATCCGTGCCCAAGAAATTTCTACACAGGTCCTTCCTCGTGACCTTCACGCTGAGTACTTTGCAGTTCTTGCCAGCATCGCGACTTCTATTGAACGTATGGCAACGGAGATCCGTGGTCTTCAAATCAGAACAACGCGAAGTGGAAGAGTTCTTTGCTAAAGGTCAAAAAGGGTCTTCAGCAATGCCTCACAAACGCAACCCTATCGGTTCTGAAAACATGACAGGTCTTGCGCGTGTCATCCGTGGTCATATGGTAACAGCTTATGAGAATGTAGCCCTTTGGCACGAACGTGATATCTCTCACTCATCAGCTGAGCGTATCATCACACCAGATACAACCATCTTGATCGACTACATGCTCAATCGTTTTGGAAATATTGTTAAGAACTTGACAGTCTTCCCAGAAAACATGATTCGCAACATGAACTCAACTTTTGGCCTTATCTTTAGCCAACGTGCTATGTTGACCTTGATTGAAAGGCATGACCCGTGAGCAAGCTTACGACCTTGTTCAACCGAAAACGGCTTACTCTTGGGATAACCAAGTAGACTTTAAACCGCTACTCGAAGCTGATCCAGAAGTAACATCACGCCTCACACAAGAAGAAATCGACGAAATCTTCAATCCTCTTTACTACACGAAACGAGTGGACGATATCTTTGAACGTCTAGGACTTGGTGATTAATTAAAAAATAAACAGCGAGGTTCACAATCTCGCTGTTTATTTTTTATCGAAAAGACTTAGTCTTCTTTTCTTTTAGTTAGTCCATAGGCTGCTAGTGTGGCCATGAGTCCTGCGACTACTAGTCCTGCAGAATCGTGACTTCCTGTTTCAGGAAGTTTTTTCTCTGTTGCCACAGGAGCTGGATCTTGAGGAAGAGCTTTGTTTTCCTCATCAGGAACAGTTGTTGGAGCCGATTCACCTGGAATCTCTAGTACTGATTTTTCTTCTGCCGCAGGAGTTGGCACACTTGGGACTTCTTGTGCTGGTTTTTCTTCTTTGACAGCCGCTTGTCCGTTTTTATCGCCTACATGTGTTACATGGGTTCCGACTTCGACTATTTGAGTAACGGCTTCCTGTGCTACGACACTGGTAACTAATGTTCTAACTTCAGTTCCGTCTGTAGCCGTAGTTACAGAATAGAAATGACTTATACGACCGTTTACACCTTCTGTTATGACACGGGATTGTCCTTTAGCCAATTGATCAGTTTCACGAGTGATGGTTGTGAATGGAATTACTTCCTCTTGGACATCTAGTCTAAGTTTGCCTCAGTAGTTGGTGCAAGACCACTTTCATCACCCTTGTGAGTTACAGGAGCACCGATTTCGACCACTTGGTCTACAACTTCTTTGCTTACCTGGCTATCAAGAATTGTTTCGGTTGTTTTTCCATTTTCAGTGAGTACAGAGATGTAATGAGTGCGTTCACCTAGAACTCCAGCTTTGACAACTTTTTCTTGACCTGCTGGTAGGTTCGGATTTTCTTTTCGAATGACTTTAAATGGGATGCTTTCAGTCTTCACAACTAGTTCAGATTTGTTTTCAACGCTAGCAGCCAGTTCATTTTCATCTAGGCTTCCTGAATGAGTTGCAGCTGGTTTGAGGCCTTGCAGAGCAGCCTTGAGCTTACCTACTAGTACGTCTAGTTCAGCTTGTTTGCTGCGGTTGAGGTTAAGGTTCAGTCCATCTTTTGCAGCCTTGAGTGCTGCTAGGCTTTCTGTGCTGTATCCGTCTAAGTTTGTAGGAATTTTAGCTAATTCTTCGCGGAGAGCATTATAATTAGCACGGAAGTAGTCTTTGTTGTGGTCTGCAAAGGCAGTCATGAGTTCAAAGATTTCTTCTTCCTTGTACTCAGCGCTTGGTTTATCTGCCCATATAGCCAACATACTACCAACTGTTGGAAGGTCTACTTCAGGATATTTGGTAAAAGCTAGTTGATTGAATGGAACTTTACCAGAATTTTCAACTGCTTTTGAAAGAGGATAAGCTTTATCTTGTTTATGATTTCCTATAACATAGTACCAGTCACCGTTGGTATTCAAGAACTTATAACCCTTGCTTGCTAGGTATTGAGGTGATGCGAGGTTGTAGCCCCACCAGCCTTTAGACCAGTAAGAAATCAAGACATCTTTGTCAAACTGAACATCGTCCTTGTCTTCATAGTAGAAGCCATCGTTGAAGGCCATTGGTTGAAGCCCTCTTTCCTTAGCCATAGCAGCTAGGCTGTTAGAATAATCTGCGAACTTGTTATAGAGTCCATACCATTTAAGATAGTACCAACCTTGGGCGTTTGTTGCATCATTGGCATATTCATCTGTACCATAGTTGAAAATTTTTGATTTATCAGCAAAGTAATCCATATACTTGCCAATAAGGGCTTTAGTAAATCCAACTGCTTCTTGATTTTCAAGGTCCATGGTTGTTTTTGAAACTTTATCAAAGTTAGCTTGAGGATTCTTAATGCCGAGCTTTTCCATGGCAACCAGCATGGCATCCATATGTCCAGGACTATTGATAGCTGGGATGAGACCAATACCCTTTTCTTTAGCGTATTGAACAAGCTCTGTCACTTCTGCCTGTGTCAGTGCAGTACCGTTTGGATCATTGTAATAAGCATTTGTTCCATGTTCAATAGCGCGTTTGACATCATCACTCGAGTAGGTTTTATCGCCCACTTTCATAGACATATCATCCAGCATGAAACGGAGACCATCGTTACCCACTAAGAGATGGAGATCTGTATAACCATATTCTTTCGCTTTGTCAATGATTTCTTTGAGCTGTTCAGGTGAAAAATATTTACGTCCGGCATCAATTGAAACGATTTTTCGTTTAGCTAATTTTTCATTTTCAGTTGCAACACGTTCCTTTCTTACCTCTGTTGCTGGTTTGTCAGCTTCTGCTTTCGCTTCATCTTTCTTAGCATCTTTTTCAGCTGGTTTATCCTTGTCAGCTTCAGGTTTATCAGTCTTGTCTGTATTCGACTCTTTAGAATCAGCATCTTCCAGTTCTGCTTTTTTCGGGCTAGCTTCCTCTGGATTTTTATCAGCAGTTTCTTTTTCAGCAGTAGTAGAAGTTAGCACTTTTTCTTTATCACTAGGAGTAAAGCCTTCTTCTTCCTGCGGTTTTTCCTCTGTTTTTGAAAGACTAGCTAGCTTATCAGTAGATGGAGTTTCTGCTTCTACAGTTTTTGGAGTTTCTGGTTGAAGCTCTGCTTTAGGTTTTTCCTCAGTAGTCAGATTTTCAGATGCTTGAGGGGAATCGGAAACTGTATGGATGGTTGGTTGGTTTTCCGTAGTAGGAGTCATTCCATCGGCTGCAACAGCTTGTGCTTGGAAAGTAAATCCTATTAGAACAGAAGCTGCTCCTACCGCGTATTTACGAATGGAAAAACGCTGTTGTTTTTCTTGTTTCATTGCAAAACCTCCTGATTGCATTTTGATATTGATAACGCTTACACAATTCAACAATTTTATTTTATGTTAATAGGAGTCAAGTAGGATTGCTTTAAAACTATAGTAAGTATAAAAACTAATAAAAATTAAACAAATAATTCTATTTATTAATATATGTATATGTAGTGTAATTCAATCCTATTTCTATAAAATATTCTACAAAATATAGAAGACCATACAAAAAGTAAGCGTTTTTCTTCTTATTGTGGTATAATATGTATAGAAAAAGCCTAAGCGGTGCTCAGGCTTTCTT
>BNJU01001504.1_pt1 | contig 47911 bp, 59 predicted proteins | sample 8539281 | NCBI WGS metagenome assembly BNJU01 (sample SAMD00202456, study PRJDB9452) | human saliva metagenome | isolation source: human saliva | place: Japan
TAGAGCAGAAAAGAAGAAAACAAAGAATAAATACTTTAAGAGCAGACTATTTCTTGGAAATTTTTTGCTCTTTTTTTATTTTATGGTACAATAAGAAAAAAATGTAGAGGAGAGGACGGATGGATCAATACCAAGTTAAGAGCGACCTATCAACAGCAGCTCGTCATGCAACAGCAATCGGAGATGCAAATTTCCTGCAGATGATGGCTATTACTCGAGATTCGCAGACAACTGTTGCTGGAAATTCTAATGCAAATGCAGGGATTTCAAATGTTGAGAACCTACAAGGGCAGCTCGGGGCACACATTACAAGTATTATTCAGAATGTTCATAGTGTAGCAGCAGAGTTTGAGGATAAGGATGCTATGATTCGTCAAAGTCTGACTACTAACTATTTACCGCCTAAAAAGGAACCGACAGTCACTAAAAAAGATTTAGGTCTGAATACCTTGACTGCTTTGGAGGAATAATCAATGCAGGAAGATAAGCTATGGACTGCCTTGTTGGCCAAGGAGCGGAGGCTTGCTGATCATGAATGGGAACTCTATCAAAAGTTGGGAAAGGCAAAAACTCAAGAAGAAGATGTATTATGTCAGTTGGATTCTATGGGGACATGGTTTCATGATTTGTCTTATGATTTCAAAGGAAGCCGATATTACAGTAAGATAGTAGATTATCAGCTAGATTTTTCTCATCGAAGCAGACAGCTAAAACTAGATATAGAGGATCAGATACAAAAATTGCGGAAAGATCATCAAAACGCAGAAAATCAACTAGAAGAAGTCTACAAAGAGAAGCGTGCCTTAGCTGGCGAGGAGTAAGGATGAGTATTGATATGTATTTAGAAGCTGCTCGAACGCAGGCAGAAAGCCTTGGAAGAGCGGTTGAACAATGTTTGGGGCAGAATCTTAAATTAATAAGCGTTTTATCAGCTTTTCATAATGAGGATGAACTAAAAGGTAAAGCGTATGATTCTGCCAAGAATCATGTTGTCGGAACAGTCATACCGATTGTTCAGGGGGTCATTCTCTATCAGGAAGCGATAGCCTTAGCTTGTCAAAATTTTGTCAGTAACTACACGGCAGAAGTAGACGGTAAGAGCTGGCGTCAATCAGAACTGGAAGAGAAAATTCGTTTTGCAGAACAGCAACTGGCAGAGTTGGAACGTAAATCGCAACTCTATTCGAATAATAAGGGTATGTCTATTTTGGATTTCAGTGCTTCCATCGCTGTTGCAGAAAGTGCTAGGCAAGTCTTCCAAGAAATTTTGGATAATTTGCTTGCTTTTAATGAGAGTTCGCCAACTATCTTCGCTGAAGCTGAAACGTATTTAGCAGCCGCATCTACCGGCCTATCTCAGGCAGCTCAGAGCTGGGATGCATCTACTCAGACTTATCCTCCTCCGCGACGAGATGCTGATCTCAGCTGGAAAGGTACCATCAATACTGGATGGACTAAGCGGCAGGAGAGAATAGAGGAGACGAAGAGTCAACAGTCTTTCGTGAAATATATTGACGAATTGTCATTTTCCGAGATGGAAGAGCGATACGGTAAACTTATCAGTGAGTACGAAAGCTATCTCAATACTGGTTATAACTTTCCTCAAAGAGCCGATTTGACTGCAGAACAAATTAATTATATTTATTCTCGATATCAGTATTTGAGAGAAGGGGGAGGTGCGATATATATTGAAAGTGAAAGTTCAAAAAAAATGAAGGCAAATCTTCTAGCATCTGATAAAGAAGAAGTAGATGGTATGTCGTTAGTTGAGCTAGCGGATAAGTATCCAGAATTTTTACGTGGAAGAATAAGTATCGAATTTGACTATATCTTCATGTCAGATGAGGAAAAAGCAAAGAAAGATTATAGTTATGTTCGCTTCAACCAATTAATGAACGCTGAACCGATTGATTGGCGCGATCCAGATTACGCTACAAAGCGGAATAAATATATTCTTGAAACAGGAAAAAATCCAAGTACTAATGAACCGGCTACAGAAGCTGAAATCATCACCGCAAAAAACTATGGATGGGTTAAAAGCTATTCCAGATACGGTTGCTTGGACAGATATGATGGTTGGATCTTATGTGGGGCATCAAGTCTACAATGGGAAGCCTGTTTATGGAATTGATACAAATTTTGCAGGTGAGTTAAGGAATCCAATCGTAAGTAGTCAGACAGTTTTTGGTCCTCAACTTCCATCAAAGAATTGGACTCCGGAATTGCCAGAAATTACCCCTGTTTATGGTCCCAATATAGTTTCTGAGGACTGGAAACCTAAATTGCCGATATTGACTGAAGGAAACACTAACATCCCGAAACCAACTTTCAAACCAAGTATGGAAATTCCTGTTAATGAAAGAGGTTATACTAAATCAAGTTTAAAACTTGGTAGAGAAGTTCATAAAGAGTATAAAGCTTCAGAAATAAATGGAAGTACTCGGAGAAAAGAATTTGTACTACCAAGTGGGAGGAGAGTTGACTTTATTGATTTTGAAAACCAGACTGTTTATGAATTGAAGCCAAATAATCCTAAACAGATTAAATTAGGCGTGAAGCAACTTCAAGGATATATTGAGGAAATAAATGCTGAGTTCGGAGGAAATTGGAAGGGTGTCTTAGATACTTACTAATAAAGAGGTAAATTATGAACAAAACAGAATTTAAAAAGATTGTTGGCGAAACTTTGAAATCACAAGGTTTTGCTTATGAAAATAAATATTATACATTTGAAAAATACTGATTTAAAGGTATTTATTGACTTTCAAAAATCTAACTTTGAGAACTCTTTCTATATCAATTACGGCTTTTTAATCAAAGGCATTTATGATGGGAAATTACCTCTATATAAACAAGGTTTGGAAGACTTTTGGTGGTAGATTTGTTTATCAGAACCTAGATAGCTATAATCTAGAGAAGATAACCTCAGAAAGTTTAGTGGCTTCTATTAATAGTAATATCAAAATGTTGATTCAGCCTGCCTTTGATGATGGACTAGCAAACTATTTTGAGTTGTACCCTCACTTCAAGTTTCTTTTGTAAAAAAACGTGTGAAAGAATATCTGAGCTTCTAATTTTTAATGAATAATACAGAATTCAAAAAAATTGTTGATGAAACTTTGAAATCACAAAATTTTTGCTTATGAAAATAAATATTATACATTTGAAAATACTGATTTAAAAGGTATTTGTTGGCTTTCAAAAATCTAACTTTGAGAACTCTTTTTATATCAATTACGGCTTTTTTTATAAAAAAAGCTTCATGAAAAAAATTAGAGAAGTTGAGTTATGGCTTTTGGAGATTTTTGGAGGTCGTTTTGTTTACAATGATAACGACAAAATGCTTGGAGATTATAAACTATCTGATCTGACGAAGGAAAGTCTTTCAGAGAGTATTTTAGAGAATACAGAGAAGTTTATTAAACCAGCCTTTGAGAAAGGGATTGATGACTATTTGGAAATGTATCCTCACTTAAAACGAAGACTTCCTTTGACAGTAAAGGAATATTTAGATTCCGCCTACAAATGAACAAAGCAGAATTCAAAAATTGTTAGTGAAACTTTAAAATCACAAGATTTTTGCTATGAAAATAAATGGAAGAAAAAAATGCACAGAGGGGAAGATACTTTTCCTGTGATTTTTAGAAGATTAATCTAGTATAAAAGAATTTAGGGTAGGATGCTTTTCTTGCCCTTTTCGTATCATAATCATCATCCCTCGCATAAACAAAAAAACTAGAGCAGATGTGTAGTGCACATCTGCTCTAGTTTTTATAAAGTTTTTTCTGGATCTCTGACCACGAGTAAATCAACTTTGGCGTGGCGCAGGATATATTCAGATGAAGAACCGACTAGCAGCCGTTCAAAGGCATTGAGACCGGTAGCACCGACCATAATTAGATCTACCTTATGCTCTTCTGGGATATCTGTAGCCAAGAGAGTCTTGGGATTGCCCATCTCAATGACAATGTCAACATACTTGATACCGGATTTTTGAGCCTTTTCTTTCAGCTCAGCTGTCAGCTTTTTGGCATCTTCTTGTAAGTCCTCGTAGACATCTGCATCAAAGGTTGAGACACTTTGCAAAGCCCGGGTGTCAATGACATGGGCGATAGTGAGACGAGAACCGTTTCTGAGAGCTACGTTAACACCTTTTTCAAAAGCTAGTTCGGATTCATGAGAACCATCCACAGCAACCATAATGTTTTCATATTTCTGAGTCATAGAGCTACCTCCTCTAAAATGGTCGGCAAAGGACGTCGCATCATTCACAGAATGATTGGGCTGACCAAAAATCGATCAGTCCATAACGTCCGAGTGATTTGCAACTATTTTCTTGTTTCTATTGTAACCCTTTTCAGAAAAAAAGTAAAGATAAAATGGAAATGCTGTCAGAAAATTGCAAGCCGAAAAAGATTCCTTTACTTTGAGGGGTTAGAAAAGGAATAGTGCTCTTTATCTTATAAATCGCTTCATAATCGCGTGAAAAGTGAGCTTATTTTTTTGTTGTCAATCGCTTTTTCTGGTGGTATAATGATAACATTCTGATGAATAGAGGAAAAATAAGAATGAAAGAATTTGACAAGTCCAGCAAGCTGGAACATGTTGCCTATGATATTCGCGGTCCGGTTTTGGATGAAGCTATGCGCATGCGGGCCAATGGCGAAAAGATTCTCCGCCTCAATACAGGGAATCCGGCTGAATTTGGTTTTACCGCTCCAGATGAGGTCATTCATGATTTGATTATGAATGCGCGTGACAGTGAAGGTTACTCTGACTCCAAGGGAATTTTTTCAGCCCGTAAGGCCATCATGCAGTATTGCCAGCTTAAGAATTTTCCTAATGTAGATATTGATGACATTTATCTGGGAAATGGTGTCAGCGAGCTGATTGTCATGTCCATGCAGGGCTTGCTGGATGATGGGGACGAGGTGCTGGTGCCGATGCCAGATTACCCACTCTGGACGGCTGCAGTCAGTCTGGCTGGTGGGAATGCTGTTCACTATGTCTGTGATGAGCAGGCAGAATGGTATCCAGATATTGACGACATCAAGTCAAAAATCACATCTAATACCAAGGCTATCATTATCATCAACCCTAACAATCCAACAGGAGCACTTTATCCTAAGGAACTGCTGCTGGAAATTGTGGAAATTGCTCGTCAAAATAATCTCATTATCTTTGCGGATGAAATTTATGACCGCATGGTGATGGATGGCAATGTCCATACGTCTGTGGCTAGTCTGGCTCCTGATATCTTCTGTGTCAGCATGAATGGTCTTTCCAAGTCGCACCGCATCGCAGGCTTCCGTGTTGGTTGGATGGTGCTATCTGGACCTAAGCACCATGTTAAGGGTTATATTGAAGGGTTGAACATGCTCTCCAATATGCGCCTGTGCTCCAATGTCTTGGCTCAACAGGTCGTCCAAACCTCACTTGGCGGTCACCAATCTGTGGATGAACTGCTTTGCCAGGTGGTCGTATCTATGAACAGCGTAATTTCATCTATCAGGCTATTCAGGACATCCCGGGACTGTCAGCTGTAAAACCTAAAGCTGGTCTCTATATTTTCCCGAAAATTGACCGGAACATGTATCATATCGACGATGATGAGCAGTTTGTGCTCAATTTCCTCAAGCAGGAAAAAGTCCTTCTCGTCCATGGACGAGGCTTTAACTGGAAGGATCCAGATCATTTCCGCATCGTTTATCTGCCTCGAGTAGATGAGCTAGCTCAAATCCAAGAAAAAATGACGCGCTTCTTGCGCCAATATCGCCGTTAATAAGCGGATGCTACAAAAAGGCTGGAAAATATTCCGGCCTTTTTCTTATCTATTTTACATATTTTTTAGTTCAATGGCTGTCTTTGAATTGCAAAAATAAAAAAACAAGATGCTCTGGAAAACGAATTTGAGGTCGATTGGTAAAAATTATAGGCGGTTTTACCGACATTTTTTAGGAATTTGTCCAACATTTTTTATGTATCTGTCCAAAAATGCTTAAAAAAATGTGTTAGCGTCTTCCTTCCAGAAGACAAACATGATAGAATGTGTTTGTCAATGTTTTTAACAATGATGAAAAAGTGGAGGAGATTATATTGACAATGAAAAAGACACTTAGTGCTTTTTCTGTCAGTGCAGCGGCATTGTCTTTGGTGCTCGCAGAAGGAGTTCAGGCTGATCAATTAGTTGATAATCAGTCTTATTCTGATGCGCCCGTTAGTCAAAGCCAACCACAGGCAGAAAACACACAAAAGGATGAATCTGTTTCGAAAGAACAGGTAGATGCTGCTCAGGCTCTTGTACAAGAAGCCGACAGCAATGTTGCACAAGGGAAAGCTGATTTGGCTCAAGCTCAAGCAAATACTGCTGCGGCTCAAAGTCAGGTCGAGCAAGCACAAGCTGAAGCTAACCGGGCACAGGAGGCAGCTGATAAAGCTGGTCCGGAAGCTATTGAAACAGCTAGGCAAGAAGAGAGCAATCAAAAAGCTCAAGTGGACAGCAATAAGTCAGAACTGGCTAAGCTGACCAAGCAACTAAGGCGGCTGAAGCTGAGCGCGATACTCAGGCAGCCAAGACTAAAGAAGCTCAAGAGCAAGCGAAAACTCAAGAAGGACGTCTTGCTAAAGCTCAAAATGACGTGAAGGAAGCTCAGGCCAACCTAAGTGGGGACGCTACAGCTAAAGCAGAAAAAAATGTGAAAGCAGCCCAAGACAAGGTGGCAGCTGACCAGTCTGCTGTTGAAACAGCTCAAGCAAAAGTAGCTACAGCTCGTCAGACTGACAATCAGAAGCAGGCTGAGGTTGCAAAAGCTCAGACCAACCAGACTCAGGCTAAGACGGCTCGTGATGCTTCTCAAAAGAACTTGCAGGAAAAAACTGCTGCGACTGAGAAGACACAGTCAGACTTGAACCAAGCTCAACAGGCTTTGCAAAAGGCTCAAGCTGGAAAAATTACTACTGAAGCTTCTAGCAATAAAAACCGTGTGTCTATGACGCCGGAATACATTGCAGCCTTGAGAGAGCTAGTTGCACCGAATTTATCAGAGCAAAAAACTAATGAGATTCAAAAGAGACTTGCTGCACTGAATGCCAGTGCTAAGGCTCTCAATCGTTATGTGGCTGATCCTACAGATAGCAAAGCTTTGATTGATACCAACAATATTCCACAGAATGTTCGTCAGGAACTTTCACAGTTTGCTTCAGAACTCATCAACCAGCTGCGTGTTCAGATGGGAACAGGCGAAGTAGTTGTGACACCGTCTTCAATTGATTTCGCTGATAAAGTGGCAACAGAATACCGCAAAGACAACTGGAACTGGGATTTGATGGAGGAATACCATCACGATGCTCGAGGAATTAACCGCGTAGCGCGTGAATATGGTTTGATGACCACAAGTGCTGAGCAGGAGAGCAAAGGTCTCCAGTACTATGAAAACGCTTATATCTGGCGAGAAAATGCTAGTCAAATGAGTGTGGCTGAAATGAAGAGACGGGTCTATGATTCTGTTGTTGAATTCATGTTCAATGGCTACGAATGGCTGCATGCTACATCTATCTCAGGTCTCAATACTGGCCGCCAGAAAAACTATCTGGGAGTTGATTTCTCAATGGAAGGTGACATCACTATGGCTCATTTCACCATGGTGTCAGAAGATCAGATCAAATATGCTAGCAAAAAGAACTTCAATGCCAGCCCTATTACGGGCAAAGCTCCAACAGCAAAAGTAGATCCGCAAGAAGTAGCCAAGGCTCAAACTGCCTATGACGCTGCTTTCAAGGCCAATCAACTGGCTCTGGCATCTAAGGGAGTTGCCCAGTCTACTTATAATCGGAGAGTTGCAGCTTTAGAGCAAGCCAACCAGCAACTGGCCCAGGCGCAAGCTCAAGCAGGTGAGTCAGCAACTGCTCAGGCTCAAGCAGCTCTTGCCGCAGCCCAAGAGAAGTTGGCAGCTGATCAAGCAGCTTTGGCAGCAGCACAAGCGGCCCTGCAAAACTCAAACTTGGATGACAAGACTAAAGCGGACAAATTAACTCAGGCTCAAGAAGCTCTGACTGCTGTTCAAGCAACAGTTGCCGCAGCTCAAGAAGCTCTAAAAACTGAATCAGATAAGTTGGCTCAGCTAGAAGCAGCTTTGAATGCAGCAAAAGAAAGAAAGACTAACCTTGAAAATGCTCTTACAGAAGCTGAAGCAGCCTTGCAAACAGCTAAAGAGTCATTGTCAAATCTTGAAAATGCAGAAGAAAACTTGGAACAAGCTAAAAGCAAGTTAGCTGTAGCTCAGGCAGCTTACCAAGCGGCTCTTACAGCTCAAACAGATCAAGAAGCAAAAGTAGCAGTTTTAACTGCAGTTCAAGCACAAGCTAAGGCGACATACGACTTGCTAGCTCAAACTTATGCAGAACAAAATAAGGAAGAAGATATTCGCTATTACCAGTCTGTTTTGGCTCATACAGAGGAGCGCTTCGCTCGCTCTCCGCTTACTGGACAAGCTGGAGCTACTCAGCATACGACTGTTTCAACTACTGGAACTGGAATTACTGAAAGTGGAACTGTTGGAAGTGCTAGTCCTATCAATCATAAGCAGGCGGTTGCCTCAGGTCATGTCTTGCCTAAGACAGGGGAAAACTCTTCTTGGCTTCTTCTAGCAGGCCAAATGCTTCTGCTCATGGCTATGAAAATGTTCTACAAGAAACGTTCTCTTGATTAGAAAGAACAAAATCAATCAAAAACAGTCAAATTCTTGACTGTTTTTTGTTTAATATGACTTGATATATCAAGTCATATACTTGAAAAATTCTTTATTTTATCGAATTGTATGTAATTGTTTTTTTCAATAAAAAAATTTTTCAGATAATTATTGAAATTTCACTGCTTTTTATGTTACAATTAAGCTAATAAATATGAGGTAAAAATATGGCCAATTTACTAGAAAAAACACGAAAAATTACGTCTATTTTGAAGCGCTCGGAGGAGCAGATGCAGGAAGAACTGCCCTACAATGCTATTACGCGTCAGTTGGCTGATATTATCCACTGCAATGCCTGCATTGTCAACAGCAAGGGCCGTCTTTTAGGCTATTTCATGCGCTACAAGACCAATAATGACCGAGTGGAAGCTTTTTTCCAGGATAAGAATTTCCCAGAGGAATACGTTCACGAAGCTAATCTGGTCTATGAAACGGAGGCTAATCTGCCTGTTGAGCATGATCTGACGATTTTCCCAGTGGAGACCAAGGATGAGTTTCCAGATGGGCTGACCACCATTGCTCCTATTCATGTGTCAGGGATTCGTCTGGGTTCATTGATTATCTGGCGCAATGACAAGGAATTTGCGGACGATGATCTGATTTTGATTGAGATTGCCAGCACAGTGGTTGGTATCCAGCTGCTTAACTTCCAGAGGGAAGAGGATGAGAAAAATATCCGCCGCCGGACGGCAGTGACCATGGCAGTCAATACTCTGTCTTACTCAGAACTGAGAGCTGTTTCAGCAATTTTGGGCGAGCTTAATGGCAATGAAGGCCAGCTGACAGCATCTGTCATTGCTGACCGTATCGGGATTACCCGCTCAGTGATTGTTAATGCCTTGCGCAAGCTGGAAAGTGCTGGGATTATTGAAAGCCGCTCACTGGGAATGAAGGGAACTTATCTGAAAGTTCTGATTCCGGATGTCTTTGATGAAATTAAAAAGAGGGACTATTAATGGCTAAAAGCACTGATTTCCATTGATTATACAGTTGATTTTTGTCGCAGATGAGGGCAAGTTGACAGCAGGAGCGCCAGCTCAGGCAATTTCTGAAGCCATTGCTCAAGTGACTGAGGCAGCTTTTGACCGAGGAGATTATATCTTCTTTGCCATTGATGCCCATGATGAGAATGATGCCTTTCATCCTGAGAGCAAGCTGTTTCCGCCTCATAACATCATAGGAACTAGCGGTCGCAATCTTTATGGCCCTTTGGCTGATTTTTATGACAAGCATCAAGCAGACTCTCGGGTCTTTTGGATGGATAAGCGCCATTATTCTGCTTTTTCTGGTACGGATTTAGATATCCGCCTGCGGGAAAGAAAGGTAGATACGGTTATTTTGACAGGGGTCTTGACGGATATTTGCGTCTTGCATACAGCGATTGATGCCTATAATCTTGGTTATCAGATTCAGGTGGTAGAGCCAGCTGTAGCTTCTCTGTCAGAGGAAAATCACAAATTTGCCTTAAACCACTTGCAAAATGTCCTGGGTTCGACTATAATAGATACAATTTAAGAGTAAAAGAGAAGCAGAGTAGGCTTGCTGACTTGCACAGAGAGTGCTGATAGCTGAGAGCAGCACCAAGAAAGCAAAAACCGAAGAACATGTTTCGTAATCTTTTGTGTGATTAAGCACAAACGTCGCTCACGTTACGAGCTCAGAGGCTGCCTTTTAGGGCGGCGAATAACAGTGGTACCACGGCTTTCGTCTGTTTTAGAGACGAAAGCTTTTTATTTTGCAGTAGGTCAAGTGAAGATGATAGGAGAATGCTTCAAATATCCTGAACAACAGGGTGGAGCTACAAATTGATTTGAGAGGGAAAGAACATGAAAGAAATTTTTATCGGAAACTATGGTTTAGAGCAAGTCGGACAGACCATGACCGCGACTGGCTGGGTAGCCAATATCCGCAATCACGGCAAACTAGCCTTTATTGAGTTGCGGGACCGCGAGGGCTTGCTTCAGGTCTTCGTTGGCGGTGAGATTGAAGATTTTGCTAAGCTTGAAGACATTAGCAAAGAGGATGTCATTGCAGTGACGGGGCAAGTCGTTCAGCGGGAAGAGCGTTTTGTCAATAAGTCCATCAAGTCTGGTCAGGTTGAGCTGAGAGCTGAAAAGATTGAGGTTATTGCTAGCAGCAAGGCTCTGCCTTTTGAGCTGGACCAACATGCTCATACAGGGGAAGACCTGCGTCAGAAATACCGCTACCTGGACTTGCGCCGTGAGAAGATGACACATAACCTCAAACTTCGTCACCAGGTCACCTCAACCATTCGGGAATATTTGAACGGTTTGGACTTTTTGGAAGTGGAGACGCCTTATCTGACCAAGTCAACACCAGAAGGGGCTAGAGACTTTTTAGTTCCTAGTCGGGTCTTTAAAAACCAATTCTACGCGCTGCCTCAGAGCCCGCAGATGCTTAAGCAGTTATTGATGGGCGCTGGCCTTGAACGCTATTATCAGATTGTTCGTTGTTTCCGTGACGAAGACCTGCGGGGCGATCGTCAGCCAGAATTTACCCAGGTGGACTTGGAGTTGAGTTTTGCAAGCGAAGAAGAAATCCGAGCTCTGGTTGAAGCCATGCTCAAGGCTGTTGTCAAGAAACTCATGGTTTAGAGTTGACAGAAGCTTTTCCGACTATCAGTTATGAAGAGGCTATGAGCCGCTTTGGTTCTGATAAGCCAGATACACGCTTTGGTCTGGAGCTAAAGAGTTTGACGGATTTGTGTCAGTCCAATGACTCGCTGCTCATCAAGAAAGCCTTGGATAATCAAGAAGAGGTGATGGGGATCTGTGTGCCAGATGCGGCTAGTGCTTTTAGCAAGAAACAACTGAGTCATTACTATCAGGAAATGAAGGAATTTGGCTGCAGTCGTTTCGCCAGTCTAAAGGTTGAAAATGGCCAGTTAGTTGGAGATTTGGCTAGCACCTTTGAGGCTGAGAGTCAGGATTTACTAGCACGTTTTGAGGCCAAGGATGGAGATTTGATTCTGCTAGTCATGGCTAAGAAGCGTCGGGCTCAGGAAGCTTTGGGACATCTGCGCATAGAAATCGCAAAAGCTTTAGACTTGATTGATCCGAGTCTGCTTCATTTTCTTTGGGTTGTGGATTGGCCGCTGCTGGAGTGGAATGAAGACCAAAACCGCTATCAAGCCATGCACCATCCTTTCACCCAGGGAATCTTTGAAGAAGGCCAAGATCCAGCTCAATTCCGCAGCCAGGCTTACGACATCGTCTTAAACGGCTATGAAATTGGCGGTGGGAGTCTGCGGATTCATGACAGGAAGGCTCAGGAGGCTATGTTTGAGCTATTGGGCATGAGCCGAGAAGACTATGAACGGGACTTTGGTTTCTTCCTAGAAGCTTTGGAGTACGGCTTCCCACCACACGGCGGTTTGGCTCTAGGCTTGGATCGCTTGGTTATGATTTTGGCTGGGGAAGAAAATATCCGCCAAGTCATTGCTTTTCCGAAAAATGGTACTGGCTTTGATCCTATGCTGGAAAGCCCGAGTTTGGTTGACCAAAGACAGCTCAAAGAACTGCATTTGGAATTGAAGAATTAGCCTGAAATATGGTAAAATGAAATGATGCGAATTCCTGAAGAATGGCAGGAAGAAGCTGAAGAAAAGAGCTAGCGGATGGCAAATAAATGAGCGTCCCTAGCTTGTCAAAGTAAAGGTGAGCTGAAGCTTGGAAATAAAGATATCATCTAGAAATTGTTATTTTCAGTCGCTAAAGCTCACATATCTTATGAAAGGAATCAGAGATGAAGATTACTCAAGAAGAAGTAAGTCACGTTGCTAAGCTGTCAAAACTGGCTTTCTCACCAGAAGAAACGGCTGAGTTTGCGACGACCTTAACCAAGATTGTCGACATGGTCGAATTACTCAATGAAGTGGACACAGAGGGTGTGCCTTTCACTTCCAATGTAGCTGCCAATATCAACTATATGCGAGAAGATGTGGCTCAGCCAGGCTGGAACCGGGAAGAGCTTTTCCAAAATGTACCTGAAAAAGAGCGGGGCTACATCAAAGTGCCTGCCATCCTAGATGACGGAGGAGATGCCTAATGACTTTTAATCACAAGACCATTGAAGAACTGCATGACTTGCTGGTCAAGAAAGAAATTTCTGCGGTAGAGTTAACTCAGGCGACTTTGGCAGACATCAAAGAACGTGAAGCAGCTGTGGACAGCTTCATTACTGTCAGCGAAGAGGAGGCTTTGGCTCAGGCTGCGGCTCTAGATGCTAAGGGCATTGATGCTGACAATCTTATGAGCGGCATTCCACTGGCAGTTAAGGACAATATCTCAACCAAGGGAATGTTGACGACGGCTGCTTCTAAGATACTCTACAATTACAAGCCGATTTTCGATGCGACTAGCGTAGAGAAGCTTTACGGTAAGGACATGATTATCGTTGGTAAGACCAACATGGACGAGTTCGCCATGGGGGGCTCCAGCGAAAACTCTTACTTTAAGACGACTAAGAATGCTTGGGACAGTAGCAAGGTTCCTGGTGGATCATCTGGTGGTTCAGCAACAGCTGTTGCCTCTGGTCAGGTCCGTCTGTCACTGGGTTCAGATACGGGTGGTTCTATTCGTCAGCCGGCTTCCTTTAACGGTGTAGTTGGTCTCAAGCCAACCTACGGCCGGGTTTCGCGTTTTGGTCTCATTGCTTTGGTTCTTCTTTAGACCAGATTGGGCCTTTCTCTCAGACAGTTAAGGAAAATGCTCAACTTCTGAATGTTATTTCTGGTAATGATCCTAAGGATTCGACATCATCACAAGAGGAAGTGCCAGACTTTACCAGCAAGATTGGCCAAGACATCAAGGGTATGAAGATTGCCCTGCCTAAGGAATACATGGGTGAGGGAATTGACAGCAAGGTCAAGGAAACGATTCTGGCAGCAGCGAAGCACTTGGAAAGTCTAGGAGCTATCGTTGAAGAAGTTAGCCTGCCTCACAGCAAGTACGGCGTGGCTGTTTACTATATCATTGCTTCCTCTGAAGCCAGCTCTAACCTGCAGCGTTTTGATGGTATTCGCTATGGCTACCGCGCAGAAGGCATTGAAAATCTAGAAGATGTCTATGTCAAATCTCGCAGTGAAGGCTTTGGTGAAGAGGTGAAACGCCGCATCATGCTGGGAACTTTCAGTTTGTCATCTGGTTACTACGATGCCTACTTCAAAAAAGCTGGTCAGGTTCGGACCTTGATTATGCAGGATTTTGCCAAGGTATTTGAAAAATATGATTTGATTTTAGGCCCAACTGCACCAACGGTTGCTTATGACTTGGGCAGTCAAAACCAGGATCCAGTGGCCATGTATCTGGCTGACCTTTTGACCATTCCAGTTAATCTGGCTGGCCTACCGGGCATTTCAATCCCGGCTGGCTTTGCAGATGGTCTTCCAGTTGGCTTGCAGTTGATTGGGAACCACTTCGATGAAGCGACTATCTATCAAGCAGCCGCAGCATTTGAAGCGACGACTGACTACCACAAACAGCAGCCAGTTATCTTTGGAGGTGAAAAATAATGAACTTTGAAACAGTTATCGGACTGGAAGTCCATGTTGAATTGAAGACCAATTCAAAAATTTTCTCACCGGCTCCAGCTCACTTCGGTGAAGATCCAAATGCCAACACTAATATCATTGACTGGTCCTTCCCGGGTGTTCTGCCTGTTATGAACAAGGGTGTTATCGACTATGGTATCAAGGCTGCTCTGGCTTTGAACATGGATATTCACCAGAAGATGCACTTTGACCGCAAGAATTACTTCTATCCGGACAATCCCAAAGCCTATCAAATTTCTCAGTTTGATGAGCCGATTGGCTATAATGGCTGGATTGAGATTGAACTAGAAGACGGCACGACCAAGAAAATCCGTATCGAGCGGGCCCACTTGGAAGAAGATGCAGGAAAGAATACCCACGGCAGCGATGGCTACTCTTATGTGGACCTCAACCGCCAAGGAGTGCCACTGATTGAGATTGTATCCGAAGCGGATATGCGCAGTCCAGAAGAAGCTTATGCCTATCTGACTGCCCTCAAGGAAATCATCCAGTACACGGGTATTTCGGATGTCAAGATGGAAGAGGGTTCTATGCGGGTCGATGCCAATATTTCTATCCGTCCTTACGGCCAGGAAGAATTTGGCACCAAGACTGAGCTGAAAAACCTTAACTCCTTCAACTTTGTCCGCAAGGGTCTGGCATTTGAGGAAAAACGCCAAGCAGAAATCCTACGCAGCGGCGGTCAAATCCGTCAGGAAACCCGTCGTTATGACGAAGCAACTGGCGAAACCCTGCTCATGCGGGTCAAGGAAGGTTCAGCGGACTACCGTTACTTCCCAGAGCCTGATCTGCCTATCTTTGAGATTGAGGATACTTGGATTGAGCAAGTACGCAGTAGCCTGCCAGCCTTTCCAAAAGAGCGCCGGGCTAAGTATGTGGGCGACTACGGTCTGTCTGACTACGATGCCAAGCAGCTGACCGCGACCAAGGCTGTGTCAGACTTCTTTGAAGCAGCTGTTGCGGCAGGCGCTGACGCCAAGGCTGTCTCTAACTGGCTCCAAGGAGAAGTGGCTCAATACCTCAATGCCGAAGGCAAGACTATCTCTGATATTGAGCTGACACCTGAGAACCTGACTGAGATGATTGCTCTGATTGCAGACGGAACGATTTCCTCTAAGATTGCTAAGAAGGTCTTTGTTCATCTGGCCAAAAATGGCGGTTCTGCTAAAGAATATGTACAGAAAGCAGGCCTGATTCAAATCTCAGACCCTGCCCAGCTTCTTCCAATCATCCAAGAAGTATTTGCCAACAATGAAAAAGCTATCAATGACTATAAGGGCGGCAACAAGAATGCGGCTAAGTCCCTGATTGGCCAGCTCATGAAGGCAACTAAGGGCCAAGCCAACCCACAAGTAGCACAAAAACTGCTCAATGAAGAGTTGGAGAAATTATAGAAATAAGTAGAAAACCAGTCGAGAGGCTGGTTTTTTTATGTAGAAATCTAAAAAATTCAACTGTATAAAGCGTTGACCAAGTGACAACTTTGGATTATAATTAAGGAGTAAACACAAATAAAATTGTTTTTTAGGGAGGAAGATTATGGAAGGAAAAATTTTGTTGAAGGATATCTTTCAATTTGATGCCTTGTTGGCTAGGCCAGAGTTTAAAGGGCGTCGGATAAAGCTACGCTTTAATAAAAAAATTGGGGAGATTATAATTTTGTAGTAGATTATATTAATCAATCTGATGATTTTCTGCCTTGGCTTTTTGAGTAATGGTAGCGAGAAGAAAAAGTAGAAATAGAAATGATGATATTCAATTTCAGTTTATTGAAGTAGAATATCATAAATGGCTATTTGTTGGTGCTTATCTTATAAAGGAAAAAAAGATAGTCAAATAAAGAAAGTGGCTTATGGCAACCATGATGTGAAATATGCTTTTAGCAGAGAGAATTGAAGATTACGATAAATATAGAAAAAAATTAGTTGTCGACCATACAAACACAGGGCAATCTTGGTTTTATGTTGACCGTAGGCGAACTGATTTTGTTGAAGTTGCTGAGATAGCCAATCGTTCTTATTTTGAAAAACAATAGATTTTCCCGGTTATGAAAATTTGTCTATGACTTACGAAAAGTTGAAGACAAATTGGAATAATAGAACTTGAGAGAGCATCTTTCAACTGTTTATGGCGTTTATCTTATTACTGATACAAAAACAGGAAAACTTTATGTAGGCTCTGCTTATGGGGACAATGGAATGTATGGGCGTTGGTCAGCTTATTTGAACGATGGATATGATAAATTAGAGCTGGAAGATAATAAATATCCAAATAAGAGATTGAAAGAGATTGTTGATAAAAAAAGGAATTGATTATATAAAAAAATATTTTTCAGTATTCTATTTTTAGAAATATTTACTAAGAATGAATTGGGAAAACAAAAAAAGCGCTTAATCGAGAAAAATATTGGAAAAAAAGGTTCTACAGTCAAGAGAATTTGGCTATAATGCGAATTAGGATAAAAATAAAACAGGGGGATAATATGGAAGATTGGGAAAAGAAAAAGACTGATTGATGAATCAAATAGTAAAATTGATGAGCATAACCGCCTAATAGATGAAGGAATAGAGCAAGAGAAGAACATTATCGTAAGATAGAGGCTCAAAGAGAGGAACTTTTTACGTTTAGAGAAAAAAATAGAATAAGAGAAACAGCAGATAGAGAGCAAGAAAAAAAGAATACAAAGATAAAATTCTTGACTTAAAAAAAGCGATGGGCTGAATCGAATGACACTAGTCAACAACAGCGGTATCAAATTTTTAATTGCTGAAGCTGAGCAGGAATATAATGATTATTTAGCAGAGAAAGAAAGAATAAGACAAATTGAAGATGAGAAGAGACAGCAATTCTTAAAAAAATATGAACAAAAACTTCAGAGAATTGAAGAAGAAAAAGCAACAAACAGTTAAGATAGAACGCAGAAAAAGTTTCGTTAAGCGAGTTATCATAGGAAGTGTTTTTGTTATATTTCTTGTAATAGCCTTAACTACTTGGAGGTCAAATAAATTAAGTAGTAAAGGCGTACGTGATCGAGCTTCATCTATGAGTTCTAATGCTAGTTCTTCATCAAAGAAGGATTCAAAAAAATAGACAAGACAAAAAAATATTAGTGCTCCAAGTGTAACTAATCAAAAAAACATTTACTATGGAGAACTATGTTGGTCAAACAAGATCAGCCGTGGTTGAAAATCTGAAAACAAACTATAATGTTTCTGAGAAATTGATTGAGATTGTTGAGGAAGAATCAGACGAGTACGAGCCAGGTCAGGTGATTCGTCAGTCACCGGCAGCTGGTTCGACCCTATGATTTGTCTTCTAATCATAAGATCAAGCTGACCGTAGCGAAAAGAAGTGCCTAGTATGCTTATGCCTGACTTTGGCAGCATGCAGTACACCCTATGCCAATGCTCGTAGTTACTTAATTCAAATGGGAGTTTCTTCGTCTCGGATTGAGCGGGTTGTTGATCGAAAGGTTACTTCGACACAAGCGGATTTGGTGACTCTCAGTCGCCAAAGGCAGGTCAGAAAAATTGACCTCAAGTCTAATAAAAAAATCACTCTTTACGTGACAGAAGCAACGACACCATCATCATCTAGCTCGTCATCATCATCTAGCAGTTCGAAAAAAATAGCTCATCATCTGATGATGAAAATCATTCTAGTAGTTCTAGTTCTTCCGACTATTGATATTTTTTGCTATATCATAATTCCCCTTATTTGTAGTCTCAAGTTTTTCTATGTTAAAATAATTAAAAACAAAGGAGTCTTTTTATGCCGGAAATTAAAATCAAACGCGAGACAGGGTTTTTGTAGGGATTATTGGGAAGTTTCCAGTCTTTATCGATGGCCAGAAAGTTGGCGCAATCAAAAATGGAGAAGAGGTTGTTTTTTCAATTGCAGCTAATGAAGCAGAAGTCCGCGCGGGAGCAGCTCCTATGAAAACCAAGCCAGTGACAGTTAAAGCAGGACAAACCCTGCTGATTGAAACTAATTTTACTAATTTTTCCGTTTATTTAGTAACTTTAGTGGTTGCGCTTCTATTTGGCGGATGGCTTCGTGTGATTCTCTTGATTCTTTGTATTAGCTTCCTGTTCCTTCTGCCTTTTTACTCGGCTAGAATTACAGAATAAGTCTAAGACCAGCTGATGCTGGTTTTTTGTATGCTATTTTTTGAAAATGTAGCTAATCTTTTGACAAGATTTCTGAAAGGGTTTACAATAAAACTAACAAATTATAAAGCGAGGTATGTTTATGGCAAAAATGAATGCTGCGCGTTGGTATGGCGCTAAAGATGTCCGTATTGAAGAAGTGGATGTACCGGAAGTCCAACCGCATCAGGTCAAAATTGCGGTCAAGTATACAGGAATTTGTGGAACTGACTTGCATGAATATCTGGACGGACCGATTTTTATTCCGACAGAAACAGAGCACGTCTACTCTGGCCAGAAAGCGCCTGTAACTTTGGGACATGAGTTTGCTGGGGAAATTGTTGAGGTCGGCAGTGCTGTGACACGGGTCAAAGTTGGCGATCGGGTAACAGTTGAGCCCATTTTAGCTAAGCATAATCTTGTCGGTGACTATAATCTGGACCCTAATCTAAACTTTGTTGGTCTGGCGGCAGACGGCGGTTTTGCCAAATACTGTGTTTTGGACGGAGACATTGTTCACAAAGTTCCAGACAGCCTTAGCTATGAGCAGGCGGCCTTGACAGAACCAGCTGCTGTGGCTGTTTACGCGGTCCGTCAGTCGGCTCTTAAGACAGGCGATACAGCAGTTGTCTTCGGTTTGGGACCAATCGGACTCTTGATTATTGAGGCTTTGCGGGCAGCCGGTGCCTCTAAGATTTATGGAGTTGAATTATCTCCAGAACGCCAAGCCAAGGCAGAGGAGCTTGGGGCCATCATTGTGCGACCAGAAGAAGGCGAAGATGTGGTAGCTGCTATTCAGCGTTTAACTGGTGGCGGGGCAGATGTGTCTTATGAAGTGACTGGGGTGCCGGTTGTGCTGGGACAAGCTTTAGCTGCTGTCCACAAGGCCGGAGAATGTATGGTGGTTTCTATCTGGGAACGAGAAGCTAGCATCAACCCTAATGAATTTGCCATTCAAGAAAAATCGCTTAAGGGTATTATCGCCTATCGGCATATTTTCCCTAAGGTGCTGGAACTGATGGAGCAGGGCTATTTCTCTGCTGACAAGCTTGTGACCAAGAAGATTAAGCTAGAGGATATTGTGCAAGAAGGCTTTATCGAGCTGACTCAGGACAAGGCGCAGATCAAGATTTTTGGTATCGCCAGAATAAAAATCTTTTGCTTAATCATGAGACGAAAATCAGTCAAAACTGGCTGATTTTTTTCTTTATGGTTTGTGCTGTAATAAGTAAAGTTTTAGAAAGAGGTTGGGATGTCAAAAGTTTTGAAAGGTTCATTCCATATTTTTCTGAAAGTCGCTTTAAGCTGATTCCTTGTTTTCTTAGTTCATAGATTCGAACTTTATCCTCATAAGTTAGTTTCATTTAAAAAAACACCCCAAAAGTTAGATTTTTTTCTGTCTAACTTTTTGGGGTGCGGTTCAATTCAACTTCTTTTTATTTGGAGACCATTTTCCAGAAAAAATCAATGATATAGGTCAATCCGTAGGTATAGATGACGAGGGTGATGGGCTTGCAGAGAAGGATAATCAGCATGTACTTTTTGAAAGTCATCTTGGTCAGGGCCGCCAGCATGCAGAGAAAGTCGGCTGGACTGATAGGCCAAATCATCATGAAGATAAAGAAGCGCTCAAAGCGATTACCCTTATCCAGCCAGCCGATATATTTATCATAGGTGCGCTTGCTGACGACAGACTGGACAAAAGCCGGACCGTAGGTGCGAGCCAGGTGAAATATAATGGCGCAACCAATGACAATACCGATATAGTTATAAATGGTGCCGACGATATGACCGTAGATGAAAACACCAGCAACAGAGGTAAGGGCGCCAGGGATAATGGGCACGACCGTCTGTAGAATCTGCAGGAAGATAAAGAGGGGTGGGCCCCAAATGCCCGCCTGCTGGATAAAGGCTGAGAGAGTTTCCTTGGATTGGAGGACGCCAGCGAAATAGGCCCAGATGCAAAAAGCCACCGTTCCTAAAGCTCCAATGGCGGACGACCAGTTGATAATCTTTTGCAAAAGAGGAGAAACAGCCTGCATCTGTCTATTTTTTTCTGTCATACAAACCTCCAGGACATTTATACTATCACCACTATAATATCATCTTTTTTCCTTTTTGTAACTCTTGAGGCTGAAGGTGCCAAAAAGCCTGAAAGATGATATAATGATGTAATTAGTAAAGCATAAGTTTTCAAATAATCGTTCAAAATCAAAAAAAAATGCGTAAGAGGATAGCCTATAGTGGAAGAATATCTAAATTTATATCATCAAAAATTGTGGGAAATTGCATATGATAATCTCATAAGAGTATTTTTCCCACCCTCATACAATTATTCTCTTTGTATTATTTTTTTAATTATTTGTTCCTTAATTTGTTTCTTATTTTTTTCGGAAAAAAACACGTACTTTACTATTTGTAGTTAGTTATTTCTTCTTGTTCCTTTTTGGGAGGAGTCGCAGAGTATGTGAATAGCTATAGCAAAATTATGAATCCATCTTCTCCATATAACAATTCTTTAAGCATTGCTTCATTAAGACATGAAACCGTTCTTCCGATGCTTGAGCATGTAGATGAGATTCCCCTAGCTAGTGTCGATGGAGAGCTCAAGAGAGAAGATATTATATTGTTTGCAGTGTCGAATCCTACCTACTACGACGGTCTTTTTAATGATATAGCAATGTTATTAACCGGTGAGTATAAAATAGGAACAGATTTTCTAGTTGCTTTAGTAGGCTACGAAGAGAAAGATGGTGAATGGCAATCTGTTGACATTCGCATTGCCCCTGGTGATGAAGAAAAGGATCTTCAGAAATTTTCTAAGGTTCTTCACATAAAAAAGATGAAGCAGAGGGTGCTACCGGTATTATTTCTAAACTTCAAAAATTTTATGAAAAAAAGTTAGAGAGCGAAAAAAATAGATAGTGGTCTTATGAGCATGAATTTTGCCCATTTTAAAATGAAGCTTCCCGCTTGGGGAGCTGTTTTTATTTGCTTGAAAAATAGAAAAGTAAACATCACCTATTCGCTCTAGAAGAAATAGGAACATGAGTGCCAAAAAGCCCATTTTATGCTATAATAATGAGAATACGATTTTTGGAGAGAGATGTGGCGATTGAAGATTATATGCCGGACTTTGCGGTCGAGGCAGTTTACGATTTAACAGTAGAGAATTTGAAAAGACAGGGGATCAAAGCGGTTTTGGTGGATTTGGATAATACCCTGATTGCTTGGAATAATCCTGACGGGACTCCAGAGATGAAGAAGTGGCTCCATGATTTGCGGGACGCGGGCATTCGGATAATCGTGGTGTCCAATAATAACCAAAAACGGGTCAAGCGGGCTGTTGAAAAGTTTGAAATTGACTATGTCTACTGGGCGATGAAACCCTTCACTTGGGGAATTGACCGGGCGCTCAAGCTTTTTCATTTTGAAAAAAATGAAGTAGTCATGGTGGGCGACCAGCTCATGACGGATATTCGGGCAGCACATCGGGCTGGGATTCGTTCGATTTTGGTCAAGCCACTGGTCGAGCACGACTCTATCAAGACCCAGATCAATCGGGCGCGTGAACGCCGTGTGCTCAAGAAAATCACTGAAAAATACGGTCCAATTCAATATAAAAAAGGAATTTAAGCATGGAAGAACTTCTCTGTATCGGCTGCGGAGCTACTATTCAGACAGAAGATAAGGGCAAGCTAGGCTACACGCCCCAGTCAGCTCTAGAAAAAGGCTTGGAGACAGGTGAACTCTATTGTCAGCGTTGTTTCCGCCTGCGCCATTATAATGAAATCAGCGATGTCCAGCTGACGGATGATGACTTTCTGCGGCTTCTCCATGAGGTTGGAGATAGCGACGCTTTGGTCGTCAATGTTGTCGATATTTTTGACTTTAATGGATCGGTTATCCCTGGCCTGCCTCGCTTTGTTGCTGGAAACGATGTTCTCTTGGTTGGGAATAAAAAGGACATTCTGCCTAAGTCGGTCAAGGATAGCAAGGTGACCCAGTGGCTGACGGAGCGGGCTCACGAAGAAGGCCTGCGTCCAGTCGATGTGGTATTGACTTCTGCTCAGAACAAGCAGGCTATCAAGGACTTGATTGACAAGATTGAATATTGCCGCAAGGGACGTGATGTTTATGTAGTCGGCGTGACCAATGTGGGCAAGTCCACTTTGATTAACGCCATTATTCAGGAAATCACGGGCGACAAGGATATTATTACGACTTCGCGCTTCCCGGGAACAACTCTGGATAAAATCGAGATTCCTTTGGCGGATGGCAGTCATATCTATGATACGCCGGGCATTATCCATCGTCATCAGATGGCTCACTATCTTACTGCTAAGAATCTCAAATACATCAGTCCCAAAAAGGAAATCAAGCCCAAAACCTACCAGCTTAATCCAAATCAAACCCTCTTTTTGGGTGGCCTAGGCCGTTTCGATTTTGTGGCAGGCGACAAGCAGGGCTTCACAGCATATTTTGACAATGAGCTCAAGCTCCACCGGACCAAGTTAGAAGGTGCTAGTGATTTTTATGACAAGCATGTCGGCAGTCTCTTGGTGCCGCCAGTTGGCAAGGAAAAGGAAGAATTTCCAGCCTTGGTCAAGCATGAATTTACCATCAAGGACAAGACAGATATCGTCTTCTCAGGTTTGGGCTGGATTCGCGTCAGTGGTCCTGCCCGAGTAGCTGGTTGGGCGCCAGAGGGTGTGGCGATTGTCACTCGGAAAGCTATTATATAATACTCAAGAAACAAAGGGGAATAAACCTCCTTTAATAAGAAAGGGAAAGGCCATGAGCAGTGGGGAGACAAGCAGGTCCCAACTGTCTCAAGCCTTATAGAAGAACATGACACTAACATCAAAACAACGGGCCTTTCTCAACAGTCAGGCACATAGTCTCAAACCTATCATTCAGATTGGGAAAAATGGACTCAATGACCAAATCAAAACCAGCGTCCGTCAGGCACTGGATGCACGAGAGCTGATTAAGGTCACGCTCTTGCAAAATACGGATGAGAATATCCATGAGGTCGCTGAGATTCTGGAAGAGGAAATCGGAGTGGATACGGTGCAGAAGATTGGCCGGATCTTAATCCTCTACAAGCAGTCCAGCAAAAAGGAAAATCGCAAACTCTCTGTCAAAGTCAAGCAAATTTAAGAACAAATTTCTGTGGAGATGTCATCCTATGGCTATTGAATTACTTACCCCCTTTACCAAGGTGGAATTAGAACCAGAAGTTAAAGATAAAAAACGCAAGCAGATTGGTATTTTAGGCGGAAATTTCAACCCTGTTCATAATGCACATTTGGTTGTGGCGGATCAGGTCCGGCAACAGTTGGGCTTAGATCAGGTCCTGCTCATGCCAGAGTACGAGCCACCCCATGTGGACAAGAAAGAAACTATCGATGAAAAACACCGGCTGAAAATGCTGGAGCTGGCTATTGAGGGGATTGAAGGCCTAGGAATTGAAACTATTGAGCTGGAGCGCAAGGGAATTTCCTATACCTACGACACTATGAAGCTCCTGACAGAACAACATCCAGATACGGACTATTACTTTATCATCGGTGCGGATATGGTTGACTACCTGCCCAAGTGGTACCGGATTGATGAGCTGGTTGAGCTGGTTCAGTTTGTTGGTGTTCAGCGGCCGCGCTACAAGGCGGGGACTTCTTACCCCGTCATCTGGGTGGATGTCCCACTTATGGATATTTCCTCCAGCATGGTGCGGGATTTCCTGGCCCAGGGACGGACTCCTAATTTCCTGCTGCCTCAGCCAGTCTTAGACTACATCGAGAAAGAAGGGCTTTACCTATGACCTATGAAAGTTATATCAGTATGAGTCGTGAGGCCTTGCTAGCTAAGATGGAAACAGTCATACCCGAGAAGCGCCTGCGGCATTGTCTAGGTGTGGAAAAGGCTGCCCGTGAATTAGCGGAGCGCTTCGGTCTTGATGTCGAAAAAGCAGGTCTGGCAGGACTTCTACACGATTATGCCAAAAAGGTCTCGGATGAGGATTTCCTATCTTTGATTGACAAATACAAGCTTGATCCTGACCTGAAAAACTGGGGCAATAATGTCTGGCATGGGATGGTGGGCATTTACAAGATTCAGGAAGATCTAGGAGTGGAAGATTCTGAGATACTGCGAGCCATCGAGATTCATACAGTGGGTAGTGGCACCATGTCTGAGCTGGACAAAGTGGTCTATGTCGCCGACTACATTGAGCACAACCGGGAATTTCCGGGAGTGGACAAGGCAAGAGAGCTGGTTCAGCGGTCACTCAATCAAGCTGTGGCCTACGAAACAGCAAGGACGGTGGAGCATCTAGCCCATAAGGGGATGCCCATCTATCCGCAGACCTTGGAGACTTACAATGCCTTTGTAGGGTATTTGAAGGAAATAGAAGAATGAAAACAGCTCTAATCATTATTGATGTACAAAATATCTTAGTGGAGACAGGTTTTCAGTCTGATAAAATGATGGATAAAATTTCCTTTCTGCAGCATCAGGCTAGGAGTAAAGGTGCCGAAATTATCTATATTCAGCATGTGGAAAATCCAGAATACAATGCATTGGAAGATTGGCAGTTGTCTCCTCTCTTGAATCGAAAATCAGACGAAAAAGTCTTTCAGAAGAAGTATAATAGTATATTTAAAGAGACAGATTTGAAGGATTACTTGGATAAAGAAGATATTGGTCGTCTAGTTTTATGTGGAATGCAGACGGAATATTGTGTAGATGCATCAGTTAAAGTTGGATTTGAATTTGATTATAAACTAGTCATTCCAGAAGGTGCTTTTACAACTTTTTGATGGAGAAGACGCTTCGGCAGAAAAAAATAAATACTTTTTACCAAAAAAATTTGGGACGGACGTTTTGCGGATGTTCTAGACTACAAAAAAACATTTTTTTAATTAAAGAGGAACTATGAAAGAACAAGAATTATTAGAACTGGTCGTGAAGGCGGCCGATGAAAAGCGTGCAGAAGATATTGTAGCTTTGGATTTGCAAGGTCTGACTACTGTGACAGATTACTTTGTCATCGTCAGCTCGATGAACAGTCGTCAGCTGGATGCAGTCGCTGAAAATATCCGTGAGAAAGCTGCGGCGGCGGGTGTTTCTGCTGGTCATGTTGAGGGAGACGCAGCTGGCGGCTGGGTGCTCTTAGACTTGGGCGGTGTGGTTGTCCATGTCTTTTCTGAGGAGATGCGGGCGCATTACAATCTTGAAAAGTTGTGGCACGAAGCAACTGGTGTGGATGTTGCAGCCTTATTGGAAGAAAAAAACAAGTGATTTTTTGCCCTTGGGCAGAAAGCAGAATTTAGCTCAGTCAGCCTGCTGGCTGGGCTATTTTTGAAAGGAAAAGTATGGCAACTTATGAAACCTTCGCGTCGGTTTACGATGCGATTATGGATGATTCTTTGTATGAGAAGTGGACAGATTTCAGCCTGCGTCATTTTCCCAAGGATAAGAAAAAGCTGCTGGAGCTGGCCTGCGGTACGGGCATCCAGTCCATTTGTTTTAAGCAAGCGGGTCTTGAGGTAACGGGGTTGGATTTGAGTCAGGAAATGCTGGATTTGGCAGAGAAGCGCAGCAGAGAGGCCGGTTTGGACATTCCCTTTATCCAGGGCAATATGCTGGATTTGAGTGGCATCGGTCAGTTTGATTTGGTGACTTGCTATTCAGACTCGATTTGCTATATGGAGGACGAAGTGGATGTCGGTCAGGTCTTCACTCAAGTTTACCAGCATCTAAATGAGGGCGGTCGTTTTATCTTTGATGTGCACTCAATTTACCAGATTGATGAGGTTTTTCCTGGCTATTCCTATCACGAAAATGCTGAAACCTTTGCCATGGTATGGGATTCCTATGCGGACGAACCGCCTCATTCCATCGTGCATGAGCTGACCTTCTTTGTCCAAGACGAAGATGGGCGCTTCACGCGCCATGATGAGGTGCATGAGGAGCGGACCTATGAGATTCTGACCTACGATATCTTGCTGGAGCAGGCCGGCTTTAAGAATGTCAAGGTTTACGCGGACTTTGAGGACAAGGAGCCAACTGACAAGAGCGCTCGCTGGTTCTTTGTAGCGGAGAAATGAGATGGCAGTTATCGGTATTATCGCAGAGTTTAATCCTTTTCATAATGGGCACAAATATCTGCTGGAGCAGGCTTCTGGTCTGAAAATTATCGTTATGAGTGGCAATTTTGTTCAGCGAGGCGAGCCGTCTATCGTAGACAAGTGGACTCGGGCACAGATGGCTTTGGAAGCGGGAGCGGATCTGGTCCTTGAGCTGCCTTTCTTGGTCAGTGTCCAGGCGGCGGACTTTTTCGCTAAGGGAGCAGTAGACATCTTAGAGAGGCTAGGTATCGAACAGCTGACTTTTGGAACTGAGGAAGTGTTGGACTATGAGAGTATTTCGAGGGTCTATGGCGAAAAGGCAGAGCAGATGGAAGCTTACCTGTCTAGCCTGCCTGATTCCCTATCCTATCCCCAGAAGACTCAGGCCATGTGGCAGGAGTTTGCAGGGCTCAATTTCTCAGGCTCTACGCCAAACCATATCTTGGGCTTGGCCTATGCCAAGGCTGTGGCGGGAAAGGTTATAAAGCTGTGCCCGATTCAACGTCAGGGCGCTGGTTATCATTCCTTATCAGCTGATAAGGAATTTGCTTCCGCAACTGCCCTTCGTCAGAAGTTGGATCAGCCAGACTTTATCAAAAAATTCACTCCAGCCCATCAATTGCTTGAAATGGCACCCAAGGTAACCTGGTCGGACCTCTTTCCTTATCTTCGATACCAGATAGTGACCTGTCCGGATTTAACGGACTTTTATCAGGTCAACCAGGAGTTGGCCGTTAGGATTAGAGAGGCCTTGAAAAACAGTGAGACTATAGAAGAGTTGGTTGAGCAGGTGGCGACCAAGCGCTATACCAAGGCTCGGGTTCGGCGTCTACTGACCTATATTCTGGTCGGAGCTAGACGAGAAGAAGTTCCATCAGGAATCCATATTTTAGGCTTTTCCGAGCAGGGGCGCCAGCATTTATCCAAGTTTAAGGGAAATGTTGAATTGGTCAGTCGTATCGGCAAGGAGCCATGGGATGGTCTAACCCAGCAGGCTGATAAGGTCTATCAACTAGGCAACTCTGCACTTAGGGAACAGAATTTTGGACGGGTTCCGATTATGAGAGACAAGTAAGGCTGAATGTTCAGCCTTTTTGCTTTGTTTGCGACTGTAAATAAAAAATGGTATAATAAACAAATAAATTTGTTTTCACTAAGGAGCATGATTTGCTTTTTAGCGGTTTGACTGTAGGTATGAAAGCTAGCATTCGGTCAATAAAACATTGCTGTGCTGATTGAATGCTTATCTTTCCTATCCATGTCTCAAAGGAGGAAGACTCATGAAATTCAAAAAGATTACCTTTATGGCACTTACAGCTTTACTGACGCTTAGTTTAGGTGCTTGTAGCTTGATTGGGCAGAAGCATTCTCAAAAGAATCAAGTGGGACTGAGAATAGCTCCCGTGAGAGCCAGAAGAATACTTCTTCTGACGATATTGAAGAACTCTTGGAGAAAGCAGAAACTGCGAATGAAGATCTAACTTCAATGAAAATGAAGGTGAAATTATCTATCACTGTAGATGGTTCCAATAAAACTCAAACGATGAGCGGAGACCTTCTCTATGATAAAAGCACGGATGAACTGGCCAAGGGGCATTTAGTAATAGATGGAAAAGAGAGCGGTCAGGAGAGTTATCAAGAAGCGATTATGCCAGGTGGAGAGGATAAACTTTTGTATACTCGTTCTTCTAAAAATGGAACATGGACTAAGCAAGAAATGGGAAGCGGGGCAGATTATTATGTTCAGCCCGATTATTTCAAACTCATGGATGGCTTTTATCAAATGGCTGATGATGTCACTGTAAAGGAAAGCGGTGATGAATATGTCTTTAAATTAAGCAGTAAAAATGCTGACTTGCTGGGGCTCTTTGGTGAAGAATTCAAACTAGAGCTGACAGGTGTTACTCAGGCTGATATGGATAAAACGTTAGAAGTACGCTTGGATAAAAAGACCTTATTCTTAAAAGACTTTAAGCTAGGTCTATCTTATAAGGGTGAAGAAGGTAGTTTGGATGTTCAAACAGATACTCAATATTCTGACTGGAATAAGGTAGAGGAAGATGAGTTTAAAGCGCCTCAGTAAAGCATAAGCAAAACGATTAGCTGAGAAAGAAAGGAAAAGTCATGCCTTTATTATTTGCTTTTCGCTATCGTAGGGGACTCTATTTGACCATAGTCATCTTAGCATCTGTTTTTTTAGCCTTAGGCATCATTTTCGGCGCTTTAGCTTCCTTACTCTTGTTTTCAATTGATAAAGCCATGCCTGGATCAGGAATACGTTCGTTCAGTTTGCCTTTTATACTTGCTTTTTTCATGACTGCTGTAGTCGAAATCTTTGCAATAGTTCATGCGGGACGTAAGCTGAGTAAAAATTGCTTTGTTCTTGCGGGAACAGAGTGGGGCTTGACCGTGCGAGGCGCTTTCTTGAAAGAGCATAGCTTTGCTTGGAATCAGCTGGAAAGTGTCTTTTACCGGCCGGCTTGGGGCCGAACTTCTGACGGGCAGGTTTCTTTTCGACTGGGAGTCAGGCACTATCGGAGAGACTACCTATATGTCAAGCCTTATCATGGTAAGTCCGTCCGAGTAGATGTCACATTTTTGGATGGCAGAATAGAGGATGTTTTTGCCTGCTTAAGCAGGTGCAAACCGGATTTGCCTATTGTGAAAAATTATCAGTGATATTTTTGATGGATTTCGGTAAAGGACCGTTATGACAGGCCTGCCGGTTTCGGGAAATAGAATGTACCGTCCAGTTGCTCTTTTAGCGACTGGATTTTTTATGGAATTGAAAACAGAAATCAATTTTGTCTCGATTTTTAGCCTAGTAGAAGTTGAAGAAACCAACCAGAATCTTCTAGGAACAATCATTTTTTCTTAGTGATTTTTCTGATTCCCTGTGTTATAATAAGAAAGATTAAAAATGTAATTTATCAAAAGGAGAATCTCCAATGGGACGTAAATGGGCCAATATTGTGGCAAAGAAAACGGCCAAAGACGGCGCGAACTCAAAAGTATATGCTAAGTTTGGTGTGGAAATCTATGTAGCAGCTAAAAAAGGTGATCCAGATCCAGAGTCTAACACAGCTTTGAAATTCGTTATTGACCGAGCTAAGCAGGCTCAGGTGCCGAAGCATGTCATTGACAAGGCCATCGATAAAGCAAAAGGAAACACTGACGAAACCTTTACCGAAGGCCGCTATGAAGGATTTGGGCCAAACGGCTCTATGCTGATTGTCGATACCCTGACTTCAAATGTCAATCGGACTGCAGCCAATGTTCGTGCTGCTTTTGGTAAAAATGGCGGTAATATGGGAGCTAGCGGCTCTGTATCTTATCTTTTTGATAATAAAGGCGTGATTGTCTTTGCGGGTGACGATGCCGACAGCGTCTTTGAACAGCTGCTGGAAGCGGATGTGGATGTTGATGATGTTGAAGCAGAAGAAGGAAGCATCACTGTCTATACAGCGCCAACTGACCTTCACAAGGCTATCGTGGCTCTGCGTGAATCTGGCATTCAAGAATTCCAAGTAACCGAGCTTGAAATGATTCCTCAGTCTGAAGTAGAGTTGACTGGTGAAGACCTTGAAACCTTTGAAAAACTTTATAGCGTTTTAGAAGACGACGAAGATGTCCAAAAAATCTATACGAATGTAGATGGATTCTAATTACAGTATAATTATAAGAAGCTGAGTTTATATCGGCTTTTTTAGTTTGAGAAAAAATATTAATGAGATGTTACAAATATATCTTTTGTATTGGTGTTTTTGTAAACAAAGTGTAAAAAGGGTTTACACTAATAGGCAAATATGGTAAAAATAAATTTTTAAATTATAATGTTTTTTTAATTAGAGATGCTTAACTTTTCTTAACAGACTATCTTTATAGTTTTGGTAACTAATGGTTATCTTTTTCAAGACAAATAAGATATAATTAGTAGCTCTTTTTGATGTTATATTTTTATATTATAAAAAAAGGAGAAAAATCATGCAAAAGGTTTTTTCGATATTTATTTCTTTTCAGTCTTGGTTGTTTTTTTCTTACTGGTTGTAGCTTTACTAAAAAAAGCAAGTGAGAATGGAGTTTTCGGTAATAACGATGTAGATGTTAAAATAAAAAGGCGGTACTTATGTCTTACCAAATGATGAGTCTTCAGATTCAAAAATATCTTGCTTTTAAATGTTGAAATTAAGAATAAGAGCGATAAGAAACTCCGTCTTTCTGAGGGAGATATTACACTTTATAATTCTGATGATGAAAAAAATTAAGCCACTTAATGTTTATGATTCAAATGATAAATTTAAAACAATGTCATTTGAACAAGTTTCTAAAAAAACAAGAGTATCAGCGGCTATGTTGTCTTTGAAGTAGATCCGAAAGAAAAAGTACGAACTTCATTATTCTCCTCTCTATACTGATATAGATGCGAAAGAAAAAGAAGATGTCACTATTAAAGTTGATGCTGCTAAATATCCTGATAATGTTGAAAAAATTGAAGAGCTTGCTAAACAATATGTTGATCAAGTTTTCTTAAACGGAGCTGACTCAGCTAATGCGGGAAATGTTAGCAACAACAATCCCTAATTCTGCGACTGTTACCCCATTGGCGGACAAAAAAGAGGATAAGAAGAAAAAAGATAAAGATGCCGATAAGGGAGATGAATTTGTTCTAGGTGGAGATTTAGCTAAGGCCAAGAGTGATTTTACAAAATCTTTCACAACAGAATTTGGAGAAGAATTCACTTACTACAAACCTTCTGAAGCAGAGTTGCGTACATTTGTAGATGCCTATGCTAAGGCGAATGCAAAACGTGCTAAGATTAGCTATCAAGTGAAGAGTTTCTTCCCTGAAAGCGCAATTGTCTATGTTCGTCCTGAGACAATTGGCTTGGAAAATATTCGAACTTATGATCTAATTTCAAAATTTGCAGATGAACATAAGGCTGATTACTCTAACTATAATGATGCATACTCTGCTGCTGAAAAATACATCTTAGAACAAGCCCCAAGTCAATTTGACAGCATTCCGTTAGTGACAAGTAAGTACATGGAAAATGAAGGCTATGAACTTAAATTAGTCAAGAAAAATGGCAAGTGGGTAGTTGATACGTCTGATAGTATTGGCTACAAATCGCTTGTTCGAGCATTTAGTGGAAATTCTTATTAAAAGAAAAAAATGATTCTTTAATCATATAAAGAGTCATTAATAGAAAGAAACGAACAGATTTATCGAAGCAGATTCTTGCTGATAAATTTGTTCGTTTTACGTTACAAAAACTTCCTATTATAGAAATATCTTATTCTAATTTTTCAATAACTGGTACTTATTTTTGAGTTTATTTTTAGAAGGAGTCTGCCATGAAAAAAATTTTTATGATAAACTGATGCAAACGCGGCATTATCTTCATCAGCATCCAGAGCTGTCTGGGCAGGAATTTGAAACGACAGCTTTCCTAAAAGGCTATCTGGAAAATTTGGAGATTAGAATTTTAGAATCCGATCTGAAAACCGGCCTAGTTGCCGAGGTTGGGTCCGGCAAGCCCGTTATTGCCCTGAGGGCTGATATCGATGCTCTGCCCATTTTAGAGCGGACAGGTCTGCCGTACGCCAGTCAGAATGCAGGCGTCATGCACGCTTGCGGCCATGATTTTCACCAGACCAGCCTCTTGGGGGCAGCGGAGCTGCTCAAGGCTATGGAAGGAGATTTGAGAGGGACGGTTCGTCTGATTTTCCAGCCGGCTGAGGAAACTTCTCTGGGAGCCAGTCAGGTACTTGCGACTGGTTTGCTGGACGATGTGTCTGCGATTATCGGCTTTCACAATATGCCCCAGCTTAAGGCGGGGCAGCTGGCACTTAAAGCTGGAGCCATGATGGCTGGGGTTGAGAAGTTCAAGGTTGAAGTAGAAGGTGTCAGCAGCCATGCGGCTAGACCAGATTTGGGTGTTGATACAGTATTGACCTTGACTAGTATGATTCAAAATCTGCAGGCTCTAGTGGCCCGCACTGTGTCTCCTTTTGAAGCAGCCGTCTTGTCTGTAACTCATATCGAAGCGGGAGCGACCTGGAATGTACTGCCGCAGTCGGGCTTTTTTGAAGGGACAATCCGCAGTTTCAATCCATCCTTGCAGCAGCGTCTCAAGGAAGACTTTATCCGAATTGTAGAGAACACAGCGGAGAATTTTGGAGCTCAAGTCAGGATTTCTTGGGACCATACTCCTCCAGTGACCTATAATGATCCCGAATTGGCCGAGCTGCTCTATGAGCACTCACAGAATCTTGCTGAGGTCCTGCCTGCCAGTCCATCCTCGGCTGGAGAAGATTTTGCCTTTTATCAGGAGAAGCTTCCAGGTGTCTTTGCCTTTATCGGCTCAAATGGTGCGGAAAATGCTCCTGACCTCCATCACGACAGCATGGTCATTGACGACGAAGCTTTCAAAGTTTCCGTTCCTTACTATGTGGAGAGCGCCCTCTTTCTCCTGCAGCACTACAGGTAGAAAGTCTAGTGAATGGCTGCCTCAAAGCTGATAAAGAAAAGCTATCACCTCCATAAAAAATATATAATGGTCAAGTTTCTCCTTATTTGATATGATAAAGAAAGACTTTTTAGGAGGAATTCGAAATATGAACTTGAAGAAAACCTTGAAATACTTTTCTCTGGCGGTTGTCAGTGTCTTGGCCATTGGTGCCCTAGTGGCCTGCTCATCATCAAGTGAGAAGAAAACAGAAAAAATAAAGGTAGAAGTCGGAACAGTGGGAACGACCAAACCATTTTCATACGAGGATAAAGACGGTAAACTGACTGGCTACGATATCGAAGTCCTTCGTGCTATCTTTAAGGACTCAGACAAGTATGAAGTCAATTTCAATAAGACCAAGTGGGCTTCTATTTTCTCAGGTCTGGACAGCGACCGCTACCAGATCGGTGCCAATAATATCAGCTACTCTGAAGAACGAGCTAACAAATATCTCTATGCTAGTCCATATGCGAAAAATCCAACAGTTTTAGTTGTCCGTAAAGGTGAGGGCATTAAATCGCTGGATGACATTGGCGGCAAGTCTACTGAGGTTGTTCAGGGGACTTCAACAGCTCAGCAACTAGAGGACTATAACAAGGAACATAGCGATAATCCGACAAATCAATTATACGGACGGAACCATTCAGCAAATCTTGGCCAATCTGAATGACGGCCGTACGGACTATAAGGTTTTTGAGCGCATAACTGTAGAGTCTATTATCAAAGACCAAGGCTTGAAAAATCTGGAAGTGATTGAGCTTCCAAGCGACCAGCAACCTTATGTCTATCCGATTATTGCAAGCGGTCAGGAAGACCTACAAAAATTTGTCAACAAGCGAATCAAGGAACTCTATGAGGATGGTACGCTTGAAAAACTATCACAAGAATTCTTTGGCGGTTCTTACCTGCCAGATGCAAAAGACATCAAGTAAGAAATCCCATCAAGTCCAGTCTGCAATTTGGCTGACTAAACTTTGATACAAGAAATACGATAAGGGCGGGGAAGCTTATTTCCCCAGCCCTTTATCTGCTGTTAATAGGAGTAACACATGCCTTTCTCAACTGAGACTGAACAAATCAAGAAATTTGAAAACGACGAGGTTGCCCAGCACTATTTTGAAGTGCTGCGGACCTTGATCTCTAAAAAATCAATCTTTGCCCAGCAGGTTGGCCTGCAGGAAGTAGCCAACTATTTGGGAGAGATTTTTACAGCTGCAGGTGCCAAGGTCATGATTGACGATAGCTATACTGCTCCATTTGTTTTGGCGGAGTTTCTTTCTTCAAATCCTGCTGCTAAGACCATTATTTTCTACAACCACTACGATACAGTGCCAGCAGATGACGACCAGCCTTGGACCAATGATCCCTTTACACTGTCGGTTCATTACGGAGTTATGTATGGGCGAGGAGTGGATGATGACAAGGGGCACATTACCGCTCGTTTGACGGCCGTTCGCAAGTATATTCGAGAGCACGGTGATTTGCCGGTCAATATCATTTTTATGATGGAAGGGGCAGAAGAGTCTGCTTCGACAGACTTGGATAAATATTTGGCCAAGCATCGCAAACGCCTGCGAGGATCAGATTTGCTGGTCTGGGAGCAAGGCAGCCGCAACAATCTAGGACAGCTGGAAATCTCAGGCGGTAATAAGGGAATTGTTACCTTTGATATGACGGTCAAAAGTGCAGATGTAGACATTCATTCTAGCTTCGGCGGTGTTATCAATTCCGCTTCTTGGTATTTGCTCAATGCTCTATCCAGCTTGCGCAGTCCAGACGGTCGCATATTAGTTGAAGGCATTCATGAGCAGGTTCAAGAGCCAAATGAACGGGAGATTGCTCTGATTGAGCAATATGCCCTGCGAACTCCTGAAGAGTTGAGTCAAGTCTATGGCTTGAAATTACCGGTTTTGTTGGACGAACGGAAGGAATTTCTCCGTCGCTTTTACTTTGAACCTTCGCTGAATATTGAAGGTTTCGGATCAGGTTATCAAGGCCAAGGGGTTAAAACCATTTTGCCTTCAGATGCTCAGGCTAAGATGGAAGTTCGTCTGGTGCCTGGTCTGGAGCCAGAGGATGTGTTAGACAAGATTCGTCGACAGCTGGATAAAAATGGATATCCGGCGGTTGAACTGACTATACCTTGGGAGAGATGAGCTATCGCAGCGACATGAACGCACCATCCATTCTTAATCTTATCGAGCTGGCTAAAGATTATTACCAAGAGGGCATCTCTGTTCTGCCGACTTCAGCTGGAACTGGTCCGATGCACACGGTCTATGAGGCCTTGGAGGTTCCTATGGCAGCTTTCGGACTTGGCAATGCCAACAGCCGGGACCATGGCGGAGATGAGAATGTGAAAATTGCTGACTACTACACGCACATTGAGCTCATTCAAGAGCTGATTGGCAGTTATCGTCAAGCTGACTAGCGGGAAAGGAAGGCTTATGCTATACTCTACAAGAAAAGACAAACTGAAGCAGGCTGGCTTCTTTTATCTCTTTTATTTCCTAGCCATGATCTTAGGCGTCTTGGTTGGGCTTTTATTTGACCGCTCGGGCAATATGTTTTACGCTCCGGCTTTTACAGCTTTCTTTGGCGGAGTTCTGTTCATCTTCTATACTGAGAAAATAAAGACCTTCGGTCTAATCAGCGGCTTGGGCTGTCTGTTGGGTCTCTTCTTTTTACTTAGCCGACATGGCTTTGGAGCTTTTCTACCAGGTTTGATTTGTGGTATTTTAGCGGATCTTATAGCTCGGTCAGGTAGTTACCAGAAGACTGTTAGGAGCTTGCTGGCTTTTATGGTTTTCAGCTTTAGCACAGCGGGTCCTATTTTCCTAATGTGGCTGGCGCCCAAGCAGTACGAAGCTAGTCTTCTTGCCAGAGGAAAGACTCAGGCTTATATTGAGCAGATCATGCTTAAGCCAGAACCGAGCTTAGTCCTCTGGTTTGTAGCTAGCATTTTACTGGGCGCTTTACTTGGAGCCCTGTTAGGTAGGAAAATCCTTAAAGCTAGACATTCCAAGTCAGCTTCAGACTAAATATCATCGAAAATATAACTAAGGAGAAAACATGAACAATTTACTCGTACTCCAGTCGGACTTTGGTCTGGTAGATGGAGCTGTGTCAGCCATGATCGGAGTGGCGCTAGAAGAATCGCCCACTCTGAAAATTCATCATCTGACTCACGATATCACCCCTTACAATATCTTTGAAGGGAGCTATCGTCTCTTTCAGACGGTTAATTACTGGCCGGCAGGAACGACCTTTGTGTCGGTAGTGGATCCGGGCGTTGGCTCTAAGCGTAAGAGTGTGGTAGCCAAGACTAAAAAAGGACAGTACATCGTCACGCCTGACAATGGTACCCTATCTTTCATCAAGAAGCATGTCGGAATTGAGGCCATTCGGGAAATTTCTGAAGTGGAAAATCGCCGCAAGGATACTGAGCATTCCTACACTTTCCACGGCCGTGATGTCTATGCCTATACGGGTGCTAAGCTAGCCAGCGGCCATATCAGCTTTGAAGAAGTCGGACCAGAACTCAAGGTCGAAGACATCGTCGAAATTCAGGTAGTTGAGACCACGCTTGCGGAGAATTATGTCAGCGGAGCTATTGATATCCTGGATGTCCGCTTTGGTTCTCTCTGGACCTCTATCACCCGCGAGGAATTCTGCACCTTGAAACCAGAATTTGGTGACCGCTTTGAAGTTACCATTTACAATAATGACATGCTGGTCTATCAAAACCAAGTAACCTATGGCAAGTCCTTTGCGGATGTCCGCATTGGCCAGCCTATCCTCTATATCAACTCCCTCTATCGGGTTGGCTTAGCGATTAACCAAGGTTCCTTTGCTAAGGCTTACAATGTTGGCGTCGGTGCCCAATGGCATATTGAAATCAAGAGAATTGAAAATTAAGGAAGAAGAAAATGAAAAATAATACAATCAGAAACGTAGTCGCAACAGGAATTGGAGCAGCCCTATTCGTGGTCATCGGAATGATCAATATTCCAACGCCTGTACCCAATACCAGCATCCAGCTCCAATACCCTCTGCAAGCTCTTTTTAGCGTCATCTTTGGACCAATCGTCGGTTTCCTTATGGGCTTCATTGGCCATGCCATTAAAGACGCTATGAGCGGTGGCGGACTTTGGTGGTTCTGGATTGCCGGTAGCGGAGTCTTCGGTCTATTGGTTGGCTTCTTTAGAAAATTCTTCCGAGTGGAAGAAGGCAAATTTGAAGTCAAGGATATTATCCGCTTTAACTTGATTCAGTTTGGAGCCAATGCAATCGCTTGGCTTATCGGCCCAATTGGTGACGTGATTGTGTCTGGTGAGCCGGTCAATAAAGTCATTGCTCAAAGTATTGTAGCAATTCTGGTGAATTCTGCGACAGTAGCAGTCATCGGAACTGTCCTGCTGACTGCTTACGCTCGCACCCGCACCCGTGCAGGCAGTCTCAAAAAAGATTGATTACATCAAAAATTGAAAGATTGGGAGAATTCCCAGTCTTTTTTTGTACAAAAATAAAAAGCATAATGTAAATTATATATTGCATTATAGAAATTTATAAAGTGAAAGGAGAATCTATAAGATAATGGCAGAAAAAGCGCTTTGAGAAGTATTTGGATCAATTGGAAGAAGAGATAAGTTGTCCTTCTCATTTAAACTTTCCAGCTCTGCTATTTTTTTCAAACAAATATTTTGCCCAGTTTTTTTCAATCAGGTTATAATAAATAGATGAATTAAAAAAATTCAGAAAATTTTATAGAGAAAAGAGAGTTGAAATCTTATGGCAAAAAGATATTCGCGTCCTACTTTATTACAAATATGTTCCGATTGAGAATGCTGAGAAATTTGCAGCTGATCATCTGGCTTTCTGTAAATCTATCGGTCTGAAAAGGCCGTATCTTGGTAGCAGATGAGGGAATCAATGGAACGGTTTCTGGTGATTATGAAACCACTCAAAAATACATGGATTATGTGCACAGCCTTCCGGGCATGGAAGACCTTTGGTTCAAGATTGACGAAGAAAACGAGCAAGCTTTCAAGAAAATGTTTGTTCGCTACAAGAAAGAAATCGTTCACTTGGGCTTGGAAGACAATGATTTTGACAATGACATCAACCCACTGGAGACGACAGGAGCTTACCTATCACCTAAGGAATTTAAGGAAGCCCTCTTGGACGAAGACACTGTTGTCTTAGACACTCGTAACGACTATGAGTACGATCTGGGTCACTTCCGCGGAGCTATCCGTCCAGACATCCGCAACTTCCGTGAGTTAGCACAATGGGTTCGTGATAACAAAGATAAATTCATGGACAAGCGCGTGGTTGTTTACTGTACCGGTGGTGTTCGTTGTGAGAAATTCTCAGGCTGGATGGTGCGTGAAGGCTACAAGGATGTCGGTCAGCTTCATGGTGGTATCGCGACTTACGGCAAGGATCCAGAAGTTCAGGGCGAGCTTTGGGACGGTAAGATGTATGTCTTTGATGAGCGTATCTCGGTTGATATCAACCATGTCAATCCAGTTGTGATTGGGAAAGACTGGTTTGACGGTACTCCTTGCGAGCGCTATGTCAACTGTGGCAATCCAGAGTGTAACCGTCGCATCCTGACTTCAGAAGAAAATGAAGACAAGTACCTCCGTGGCTGTTCGCATGAATGCCGTGTTCACCCTCGCAACCGCTATGTTGCTGAAAACGGCTTGAGCCAGGCAGAAGTAGTGGAGCGTTTGGCTGCGATTGGAGAAAGCTTGGAAACACTGGTAGCTCAGTAATTTAATTGTGAAGATAAAAACTTTAGATGTTTCAAGCGTCTAAAGTTTTTTATCATTTATCTACAGGTAAAAGTCTTGTTGGACAGAGGTTTGGAAAAGCTGACTATTTCCGCTGATTCTTGGGACATCTCGCGGAGCATCACTTGATTTCTTCTTTTCTTTATTCAGGTTTCGATGTTTTGTCCCTTCTTTTTGATGTGATATAATGGGCTTAAATAAATGGGAAAGGAGCAAGTCTATGTCTAAAGCTATCATGGAAGAAGTGGCAGCCTATCTGCGTCAGCATGCAGATGAAGAGCTGAGTCTGACCGATTTGGCTCAGTATTTCCATTATAGTCCTTCTCATCTATCCAGAACTTTCAAGAAAAAGATGGGCTTTTCTATCAAGCAATATATGGAAGCTCTTAAAATGGAAAAAGGGATTCAGGAAATTGTGGAAGGACGGCAAAATGTGACCGAGACCTCTATGGAAGCTGGTTATGATAGTCTAGGCAGTTTTTCCAATACGTTTAAGCGGCATACTGGACTTTCGCCTAAAAAATATTACCAGGAATCAACCAAGGCTTATGATTTTATGGTCAAACAGCTGGATGAGAAGGGAGCTTTGTTGCATCAGGATCCCGACTGTAAAAGTGGCAATCGCTTGACCGTGGCGCTATCTTATCCTGAGGGGTATGAACCTCGTATCAGCTGTGTCGGGCTTTTTAAAACCCGCATACCTAAAGAAGAGCCAGTTATCGGAGTAGCACTGAGTCAGGAGAGACTGTTTACTTTTGAAAATGTACCGGATGGCCACTACTATCTTTTGGCCTGTGAATTGCTGGAGGATTTACGCCTAACTAAAAACTATGTCTTGAAGCATAACTTTCGCTGGGGCAGCGATGAGCCTCTCACTTTTTCAGGCGATAGCATCTATCAGGAGGAAATCAGCATGCGCAGGCCCTTGCCCAGCGATCCACCTATTACAGTTAATCTTCCAGTTTTTAATCATGCGTTCCCTAGCCAAACAAGCGCAATTGAGAATAAGAAAAATTTTTATCCTAATTGATAAACTGATACTAGAGATTTATTCTCAGATATAAAAAAAATTGGAGGAACAATAATGAAATTAGACGTGTTTTTAAGTTTCAATGGTCAGGCCGAAGAAGCTTTTCGTTTTTATGCAGATCTTTTTCAGACAGAGATAAAGGGACTTGTCCGAGCCAGTGATATGATGGATCCAGCTGACCTTCCTGCAGAAAAACGGGATAAGGTTGCCTGGATTGCCTTAGATACGGAAAACTTAACCCTGCATGGTGAGGATGTAGGTGTTTTTAATGACCTATCTATTCCTAGCAATCATCAGCCCAATCAATGGTTGGTTCTGAGTCCAGATAGTAGAGAAGAAGCCGATGAGCTCTTTGCTAAGCTTGCTGAAGGTGGGCAAATTCTCTATCCTTTAGAGGAACAAGCTTTCGCAGAGTTTTATGGCCGCTTGATTGACCGTTTTGGTATCGGCTGGGATGTGATGAAATGAGGTAGAAGGATGGCTTATAGTGAATCCTTAGCCCAGCAAGTCCGTGCCATTTTAGCTACTGATCTTCCCCCTCATGTTTTTGAAGAAGAGGTAGAAGAGAAGAAGATGTTTGGTGGTTTGGCTTTTATGGTCCGAGGTAAGATGACCGTTACTGTGAGTTCGAGAAGTCAAGAGCTTATCATGGTACGCATCGGTAAGGAAATGGAAAAGCAGGTTCTGCCTAAAAATGGTGCTAGCGTGACTTTAATGAAGGGTAGGCTTTATCATGGCTATATTGATTTAGATGGCGAAGGACAAAAAGAACTGTCTTACTGGATCAAGCTAGCCTTGTCCTACAATCAGGAGCTGACGCAGCAGAATAAAAAATGAGAAGTGCTCAGATGAGTTTGGCTTTCTTAGAAGTTTATTCATTGTCTTTTTATGAAATTCAAATATATTCTTAGAATCTGTATTGATGAAGCTTTCAATCGAAAAGTATCTTCATGGATACAGGTTTTTTCGTCTTTTTCTTCCAAAAATGTTATACTAATACCAGAGTCCGTTTTGCGAATGAAGTTTATCTTTAAAAGTCTTGGAGAAAAGCTAGTTTGTACCAGTATTGAGTTTTGATTTTGCATTTTCTCGCTTTTTGAAAGGCTTTTGTCGTTAGAAAGGAGCATGGTATGAGTATTTCTTTTTACATTCAGAACCGAAAGGGCTTGTTTAGCTATAAGGCGGTCGAAACACCCTTGTCTCTGGTTTCCTTAGTAGAAGGGCTTGAGGTCATAGGCCTCGAGGGCGATAAGGCTTATCAATCCTTGGATCAGGTCGGAACTTTTCTGGCTGTCTATTGGGAAGGGGCAGGCCGCGGGTTTGAAGTTTATTATCTGCCAGACCGGGAAACCTATCAGGTCCGCGTCTTGACACCATCAACTGTGGGTGATTGGAAAGGGGCCATTCTCTTCATGAGTCGTTTGGCTCAAAAGATGAAGCAGGATATTGTCGATGAATACGGCACCACATACACTGCTGACGGGATTTTTAATATTGATTTTGAAGCGGATATTCTCTACGGCCTGAACGATGCCAGAGTTGCAGCTGCGCCTATGCATGTTTTCGAAGGCTATGCTCATGATTTGTATATGTCGCAGGAAAAACTTCTGGAACTTTTCAAGGCAGAAGATCCTGTGGAGGAGTTTGGCAGGCAGATGGCTGAGATGCAGCAGGTTCAGAGTCAATTTTCTACTCCTAAGTATTATAAGGATCAGGGTGGGAAATACCTGGGTTCTTATGTCTTGGCAGAAGGAGTGGACACAGTCCTTCCAACTCAGCCCATGCCCAAGGGCTACCTGATTAAAGAGATGATTGAGAGCGGTGCTAGTCAAGATATGGAATGGCATCTTCATATCCTGATAGAGGATGCCAGCAGTCCGCAGGGGTATAAATATCTGACAACAAAGGATTTAAAAGCTTTTTTAGAGAAGATTCCGGACACTCACCGTAGCTATCTGGATTCCAGCCAGATCCGGATTCAGCCACTTAGTCGACTGGAACTGGAAGCCATTTTGGATCAACTTCCCGATGGAGAACCGAAGTTTTAAAGGCTAGGAAAATCTACTTTTTGAATCTTAACAGAGCTGCCAAAAAGGCGGCTTTTTTTAGAGCTATCAGCAGTTCTCACAATTTTTGTGACTCTTTTTCGTTTTGATAACATTATTGAAAATATCTTGAAAATTTCAAAAAGAAGCTATAGAATAGAGGTCAGTTTTATAAAAAGGAGAACGAAATGAAAGAAAAACACATGCTAATCTTGGGCTGGGTGGCTACTTTTATGTCTGTTATGATGTATGTTTCCTATATCCCACAGATTATGAATAATCTAGCTGGCAACAAGGGTGACTTTATCCAGCCTTCAGTAGCTGCTCTAAACTGTACTCTCTGGGTCATTTATGGCCTATTTAAAGAGAAACGGGATATTCCTTTGGCAGCGGCTAATATGCCGGGCATCGTATTTGGCTTGATTACTGCTGCAACAGCCCTTATGTAAGATGAGATTGGGAGTTATTCCCAGTCTTTTTGTTGGAAAATCATTGGATAAAGTACTCACTTCACTTGTAGCTATAGAGTCTGCCTATGGCTTTGGCTATGTAGAAAATATGCAGGCAGCGTTCAGTAGACAGCCTTTTTATGATACAATGGTAAGATGAAGTCAGTAGACACCTGCTGGCATTTTCATCAGTAAGAAAGGGGTAAGAGAGCAAGCCTATGATACTTGAAGAATTTGACCAAAGTCGCAAGGCCATCATCAACCCAGAGGACTTGAATGAGTCCATAAAAGGTTTTCCGGAGACGGCTGTTTCCTGCTTTGCCAGAGAGACTTTTGCTCGGATGTTGGCGGATTTTGAGCATGAGCTGATTACGACGACTAGCATGGCAAATATTGAAATTCCCATCTATCGTATTTTCGCAGATGGACGGGAACTGGCTCTCTTCAATGCACCTGTTGGAGCTTCGGCCTGTGTGGCTATTCTGGAAGACCTGATTGCTTTTGGCATGAAAAAGCTGGTGCTTTTCGGTACTTGCGGTATCTTGGATGAGGAGATTAAGGAAACGTCCGTCATTATCCCGACGGAGGCCCTGCGCGATGAAGGGACTAGCTATCACTACCAGCCAGCTAGCCGTGAGCAGAAAGTCAATCTTGGCTTGAAAGATTTTTTGACGGCTTTTCTGGATGAGCGTGGTATTTCCCACAGCAAGGGCAAGGTCTGGACGACAGACGGCATTTACCGTGAGACGCCTGCTAAGCTCCGCCAGAGAAAGGCTGAGGGAGCTATTTGTGTGGATATGGAATGCTCAGCTGTAGCGGCTTTAGCAGCTTTTCGAGAGATAACCGTCTGCCAGTTCTTTTATGCAGCCGACCACTTGTCTGAGGAAGCTTGGGATATGCGCAACCTAGCCAATCATGCAGACTTAGACGAAAAAGATAAGATTGCCAATCTAGCGATTCAGATCGCTCTGGCACTATAGAGAAATAAGATGAAAAAACCAATTATCCAATTTGAAGACTTTAGCTTTCAATATCAGGCCCAGTCTGAGCCGACCCTGAAGCAGATCAATCTGACTATTTTCGAGGGGGAAAAGGTTCTGATTGTTGGTCCGTCTGGCTCTGGTAAGTCAACGCTGGGCCAGTGTCTCAATGGGATTATCCCCAATATTTATAAAGGAGAGGCCAGCGGTCAGCTCTTGATTAAGGGGCAGCCAGCCTTTGAATCCAGCATTTATGATAAGTCCAATCTAGTCAGCACGGTCTTGCAGGACACGGATGGCCAGTTTATCGGGCTTAGCGTAGCAGAAGATCTAGCCTTTGCGCTGGAAAATGACGTGATGGAGCTGTCGCTTATGCGCGAAAAAGTCCAAACCTGGTCAGAGAAGCTGGATTTATCGGAGCTTTTGCAGCATCGGCCCCAGGATCTATCAGGCGGTCAAAAGCAGCGCGTCAGTCTGGCTGGGGTTTTGATTGACGAGAGTCCTATTCTGCTTTTTGACGAGCCCTTGGCCAATCTGGATCCCAAGTCAGGGCAGGATACCATTGATTTGATTGACCAGCTTCATCGGGAGACGGAAACAACGACTCTGATTATTGAGCACCGCTTGGAAGATGTTCTTTACAGACCGGTAGACAGAATAGTGCTTGTCAATGACGGACGTATTCTCTTTAATGGACAGCCAGATGACCTGCTCAGAACCCAACTGCTAGCTGAAAATGGCATTCGCGAGCCGCTCTACATTACCACTCTACGCCAGCTGGGCGTTGATGTGGAAAGACTGAAGGATTGTCCCGCTTGGATCAGCTACAGCTGGCAGATGTGACCTTTGAAGGCAGAGATTGGTCTGCCCCTGACAAAGAGCCTCAGGAGCCCTTACTGGAACTGGAACATGTGTCCTTTGCTTACCAGAGCGGAGGCAAACCTATTTTGCAGGATATGAGCCTGAAGATTTTCAAGGGTGAGCGGATAGCCATCGTTGGTAAAAATGGAGCTGGTAAGTCAACCCTGGCCAAGGCTCTCTGTCAGTTTATCGAGACTGATGGGAGCTATAGATGGAAAGATCAGGACATCAAAGGAGACTCTATCAAGGAGCGAGCTGAGCGGATTGGCTATGTCCTGCAGAATCCCAATCAGATGATTTCGGCAGCCATGATTTGATGAAGTGGCTTTAGGCTTGCGCTTGCGTGGACTGGCAGAAGCGGAAATCGAAGAGCGGGTCCATGCGGCTCTTAAAACGTGCGGCCTCTATGAATTCCGTAGTTGGCCGATTTCGGCCCTGTCTTTCGGCCAGAAGAAGCGGGTGACTATTGCGTCTATCTTGGTGCTGAATCCGGAGATTATCCTCTTGGATGAACCGACAGCTGGCCAGGACCAGCGCCATTATACCGAGATGATGGACTTTCTAGACGAGCTCAACCAGCAGGGACATACGATTATCATGATTACCCACGATATGCAGCTGATGCTGGATTACTCAGATCGGTCAGTGGTTGTGGTGGATGGTCAGATTTTAGCCGATAAGGCGCCTGCTCAGGTGCTGACAGATCAAGAGTTGATTTCGGCGGCTCATCTAAAGGAAACGTCAATCTTTGCTCTGGCTGAGAAAATTGGTGCCGACCCTCTGGCTTTGACCGAGTTTTATATGCGAGAAAAGGAGGACAAGCATGCTTAATCAGCGAAAATTAATCGGCTACCATGCAGGCGAGACGTTTCTTCATGGTTTGTCCGGTGCCAGCAAGATGCTGTTCTTCGTTCTGGTATCAGTAGCAGCCATGATCAGCTATGATACCCGCTTTTTGCTGGGGCTAGCCCTACTGTCCCTCTGTCTCTTTCGGCTGTCTCACATCCGCATCCGAGACATTTCATTTGTTTTGGTCTTTGCGGCATCCTTTGCTGCTCTTAACTTAGTGATGGTCTATCTTTTCGCGCCTCAGTATGGTGTTGATATCTATGGAGCCAAAGATGTCCTCTGGACCGGATGGGGAGCTTATAATTTAACAGCTCAGCAGCTGTTCTACCTCTTTAATCTCCTGCTCAAGTATGTTTCGACCATACCTCTGGCAGTGATTTCCTCATGACAACCCATCCCAGTCAGTTTGCTTCCAGCCTTCATCAGCTTGGTATTTCCTATAAAATTGCTTACGCGGTCAGTCTGACGCTCCGCTATATTCCAGATTTGCAGGAAGAGTTTTTCCTGATTAGGATGTCTCAAGAAGCGCGTGGGCAGGAATTATCCAAGAAAGCCAAACTCACTCAGCGCGTAAAGGGAAATCTGCAGATTATCATTCCGCTGATTTTCAGCTCACTAGAGCGCATCAATACCATTGCCACAGCCATGGAGCTACGCCGTTTCGGAAAAAATAAAAAACGCACCTGGTATACCTATCAGGCTCTAAGCAAACGAGATATGCTGGTGCTGACACTGGCAGTCGCCTTTCTATTGCTTTGCTTTGCTCTCTTCGCAGTCAATCACGGCCGCTTTTATAACCCATGGAGGTAGGATGGAGCATGTTCCTTATGAAGGTATGATTTTCTATGGTGTCTCCTATTTAGATGCTATTTTCATAATCTTTTGGAGAGTTATATGCTGAAAGGGAAGGAGTAATATGAAGAAAAAATGGAAATTTATAGCAGTGCTCGTAGTTGTTTTGTCTTTAGTTGGCTCTTACGATGTTTATCGGTATTTAACGCAGAGTCGTTATAAGCAAGTCAAAACTGCCATCGAGCCAAGTGACTATGAGTTTATTGCAAATAGACAGGGGTTGGTAATTTCTTGGAAATCAGTAGATTCTAAAAATGATGGTCAAAATGCTTCTGAAAAATTAAAAAATGAGAATATACCGCTAAGGTATGGAGAAGTAATCCATGGTAAGCGTTATTTGTCTACTGAAAGCTATCAACTAGTCCATGAATCTAGCGATAAAAATTTTGATGTAAATAAGTTGAGCTTGGGAGAATTTTGGAAAATTCAGGTATATGACACAAGTACGAAGAATTTGTCTTTAAAAGAATATGATTTAATAAAAGCGATTAAGAATTATGATGATCAATACTCTCCCATTCCTGGGCGTAATGTTAGTTTCTACACCTACAATAATCAAGAATATAGGACTCTTCCTTTACAAAAAACTGGAGTAGGAACGAAAGAGGGTAAATGGGTACTATTTAATATGTCTAATGGGAGAATAGAGGATTTTCCTAAGGGGACAAAAAAGACATTTGACAAACGTTTAAATTATAATTTAGGTTTGTTTACGAATTTAAAGGATTACTATTCTGATGATATAAATAGTTTCAATTCAATCCATTTTACTTCCTCCGTTGTTAAACAATCCTTCGACTGGCGCCTAAAGGAGGAATACCCTAAAGCTTATGATTTGATGACGAATCAGGGAGGTCAATTATATCTTTTGACGGATAAGACAGATCCTAAACTGATGTCAGACATTTACAGTCTTTTAATTCCAAAAGATAAGCAGTTATTTGATAACTTAACTGTTTATGGTAGTGTCACAAAAGACGGTCAAGACCATGTAGTCAATTCTTATGAAGAATTTATCAATGTTTTAAAACTAGAGGAACAGGACAGTAAGTAAGCGATTTTTTGTACTTGTCGCAATCTTGCAGTATCTCTTTTCTACATTGAACTTCTAGTCATTTACATAAAAAACCAGGCAAGGATTGCCTGATTTTTTTCTTATAATGGTCTTTTGTTTGGCATGCCGGCTTTGCGGGGGTATTTATTGGGTGTTTCTTTCTTCTTTTCCACCACTGTGATAAAGCGGGGGTCACCGTTTGGTAGGGCATAGCTGAGGTTGTCTTGGACCTTGCTAAAGAGTAAGTTGAGGGCATTTTTTGCTTCTTCAAGTTCTTCAGGAGCATTAGAAGCCTTAAGCGCCAAAAGCTTCCCGCCAACTTTTAGGTAGGGAATGGTCAGCTCAGATAGGACCTGCATCCGAGCGACTGCACGGGCAGTGACCAGGTCAAATTGTGCCCGAAAGGCCTTGTTCTGAGCAAAATCTTCTGCGCGACCGTGGTAGAAGTGAACCTTGTCCAGCTCCAGCTCCTCTGCTAGCAGTTTGAGGAAGTTAATTCGTTTGTTGAGCGAGTCAATGATGGTCACATCCAGCTGAGGATAGATAATTTTCATAGGGAGGCTAGGAAAGCCAGCACCGGCTCCGATATCCAGCAGCTTAAGCTCTTGATTATCAATCAGGGCTTGCAAAACGGGCGCAATTGAATCATAGAAATGCTTGAGATAGACTTCATTTTTCTCGGTGATAGCTGTCAGATTGATTTTTTCATTCCATTCGACCAAGAGTTCAAAATAATGCTCAAACTGGTCTTTCTGGCGGTCAGTCAGCTCGATTCCCTGCTGGGCTAAGAGCTGGTAAAATTCTTGCGGTGTCATAGTTTCATCCTTGTTTGTCAGTATTCATCCTATTATATCATAAAAAGGAGACCCCGGCATTCTGCCA
>BNJU01004572.1_pt1 | contig 47906 bp, 61 predicted proteins | sample 8539281 | NCBI WGS metagenome assembly BNJU01 (sample SAMD00202456, study PRJDB9452) | human saliva metagenome | isolation source: human saliva | place: Japan
ATGCAACACACACACGGGCACAAAGGGCACAAGCAAAGGGCACCACACACACACACACACACACACACCAAGGGAATGGGCAGGCGCCGACGCGCAGGATCGGGCTGGTACCGCTACATGGTGATGGATTTTGCGGTAAGCATCGTCAAACGGGGGCACCGGTCGTCGTCGAAATCCGAGCGATTATTCAACGCAGACGATTGCGGGCGAGGTGTATGCGACCACGTCTGCGATTGACCTTGGTCCAGCTGCAGTTGCGAGGAGGCGTCGACTCCGGCCAGCGGCGCCCGCCCGCCTCATCGTGGGCGACTGAGCATTTGTTTCGATCTCCTGAAAGGGATGCCCATCGGCCGGACAAGGGCGCTTCACTGCGGGAAACCATCAACTACGAGCAGATCGTACGCTGTTTAGGAGCGCATCCCGCAACCGTCGGGTACGTAGAGGAACGACGACCGATGAAACAGTGCGCTGATCGACTTCAGCGTCGCGTGAGCGACGCTGACCAGACTGCCACTTGGGTGAAGAACTTTGCGCATCACCCGCGTGCCGGAGATCTCGCCATGCTCCGAGGCGGTTTGGGAGCAGGAAAACGACCTGACGGTGGGGATGGGCGGGTCAGCGTACGCGGGAACCGTCGCCTCGCCGACTCGGTCGCTGCGCGCGTCCACCCTCACCGGTCGGCGGTCCGGACTGATCCATGCCGATGCTCACAGGATCCGCGACCCGGACGACCTGGAAACGTTGATGTGACTCGACCATCGACCAGTGCGGTCACGGTCGTCGAGTGGGGCGAAGGCAAGACGGAGGCGATGAGTGACCTCCCCGCCCCGAGATCGAGGGTGCGCGTGAAGAAGGTGTGGGAGGCCTCACGACGGCGGCGTCGCTGGCCCGGCGCCAGGATGATGGGCAGCGGATTGTCACCTCTAGTCACTCCTCATTCGAGCGCTGGGACGTCTTTCGACGAGCTATCGCTCCCGAGCTGAAAACCAGCTGTGGAATAGGATCTGACTTACTGACCGAGTCTGTGTATTGATACCCGGGGCAACCGCTGTGCTCATCGTTCGCGATGGGCAAGATCTGTGCGCTTCGTAATGAGGTCAGGACGTGACCAATGCTGAATCCATCACCCCTGCGTGCTGGAGGCTCTCGGAGACGTCTTCACGCCGGACGCCTCACGCGCGATTAGACGCCGCCCGCGCAGGAACGGGCCGGCTCCTTCACAGGTTTGCGCAGGCCGCGTCGGCGCGGCTTCGCCAAAGCCGCTGGCGCTCCCTGCGTACGTTCGGCAGGCCAGATGCGTCTGCGCCGACTGCTTTGACTACCCTCGCCCGACACCCACAAGTTCACGTCTCTCACCGACGCCAGGCGCAGGAATTCTTGTACCGTCATTTCGTGGCTGAAGGTCCCGATGATCGTGCGTCTCATCGGCCAGCTTTCGAAGTCGGATTTGCACGCGCCCGGGAGCTTCTTCGCGAGCTAGTCCGCTTAGCTGGATGCCCCATTCTTCGTCACAGCTTGGCCGTGCTTGCCAGCGAGATGCACGTGCTCCTGCCTCGATCCCGCGGTAATGGTTCAGTATTGTTCGGTGCTCGCTTGCTCGCTGGGAGATGAGCGTTGCCGAGAACCGAACCCTTTACCTGCGTCGTCCCGATATTCACGGCCGCGCCGAGCGCATGCGACCCGCTTGACCTGGCTGCTCGCGAGAGAGCCGAGGCCCTGGCGGGCAGCTTCTTGTCCCCGGAATTGAGGGGACCGACAGGCTCTCGTCACCTCGAGCAGGGAGATTTTTCCCGGGAAATCATCCGGGCGGATTCACCGGGACGATCGTCAAGAGCTCGAGCTCGCGCAGCGTGGCTTTCGCGTCTGCGGTGAATGGATGACGTGCGTCGCGCCGCCGGTTTCTGCGGGTATGCGGAATCGCGCCAGATCGGACGCGATGTGGATGAGACCATGGGTGCTGCCTCGATTTCCGAGGCCGTGCACCGGGTCGCTGCTGACGGACGCGCTGGATCGATGTCGCCCGTCGTTGGGGAGCGAAAGGGTTTTCCGCGAGTGCTCGCGGGTCCAACGCTGCTGCGATTTCTCGTGTAGAATTTGGCTTGAGGTCGTTGGTCGGACGAAAGGCTACTTCCGCAACCCGCGTGAAGATGCGCATATGCGGCTCATTGTCCGATGGCTAAACACGAAAAAGAATGCTACCATCGGCGGGATTTTAGGCGATTTCTGCTCGAACCGGCGACGAGCTTTTTCCTGACCACCCGGTGCGCCGTGTCCCTCAAAACCAGGCTTTTCCGGAATACTGACGCGAGAGGCGAGAAAGTCCCGAGGCCGCCGGTCCCATCGAAGTGACGCTTCAGCATAGGCTTAGTCTCGGCGGCCCGCCAAAACTGAAGTCGTAATGTTAGCGTCGCGCATGACCACGGACGCCGTCAAACATGCGATGGCGATTTCCGCACTGTTCGTGTTTTCCTGCCTCTCCGCCTCCTATGGCAATCTCAAGATGTTCTTGGGACAAGACGTCATGACGACTAATTACGCAACACTGCTCGAGTGTAGCTTTTGTGCCGATCTTCCCCGACGGCTGATTCATATCGTGGTGTTCTCGCAAACGGTCCTGATGCTATCATCCACATCTGGGCAGCCGACCCGAAGCGTTCGCGCTGCGCACGTCGCAGTGCATACGTCGTTAGCGCAGGCGGCAGATGCTTTACGCCGCACGCACAATGCGCATGACCGGCGTCCTGCTCTTCTCTCATTGTCTTCCACATCCCGCACTTCACGACGGAACGGTCCGCACCGGTTTTGCTGCAGACTCCCCTTACGAGCGCATGGTTGCAACCTTCCACAGCCCGCTGATGGTTGTTGTTCACCCGATCTTCGTCGGTCTTGCAGCGCTTCACGTCTCCCACGGCTTCTGGTCGGCATTCCAGTCGCTGGATGGGTCCGCGGTGGAACTCGTGTCATCGGAGATCGCTTTCCGGCTTGGTCGGAGCCCTGATCTTCCTGATGTTCGCGCTTCCTCCTGGCGATCGTTGCCGGTTACATCTCCTGACAAGCGACATTGGAGACATGACTGATACTTTGATTCACGGGCTGTACCGCGAAGGCGAAGAGACCGCCGACCTCAAGCGTCTCTCATGGATGTTCCTCTGCTCAGGCCTGGGAACAGCGTAAGTTCAACGCGGCTCTGGTGAACCCCCGCCAACTCGTCGTAAGCTCCACGTCATCATCGTCGGTACCGGCCTTGCTGGCGGCGCAGCCGCCGCATCGCTGGGCGAGATGGGCCACAACATCGACGTCTTCTCACCAGGACTCCGCCCGCCGCGCGCACTCCATTGCAGCGCAGGGTGGTATCAACGCTGCGAAGAACTACCGCAACGATAACGACCTGCTTTACCGCCTCTTTTACGACACCGTCAGGGCGGCGCGACTACCGCGCACGTGAAACCAACGTGTACCGCCCGCTGAAGTCAGCGCCAGCATCATTGACCAGTGCGTGGCGCAGGGCGTTCCTTCGCACGTGAATACGGCGGCTTGCTGACAACCGTTCCTTCGGTGGTGTCCAGGTCTCGCGTACGCTCTACGCACGCGGCCAGACAGGTCAGCAGCTGCTCATCGGTGCCTACCAGGCACTGGAGCGTCAGGTTGCCGCCGGCACCGTGACCGAGCACTCGCCACGAGATGGCTGGAACTCACTCGCTCCTGACGGTCGCGCCTCGCGGTATTGTTGCGCGCGACATGGCCACCGGCAAGCTCGAAACCCGACATCGCTGATGCGGTCGTTCTGGCAACCGGCGGTTACGGAAACGTCTTTCCTCTCGACGAACGCGATGGGCTGCAACGCCACCGCAATCTGGCGTCATACCGCAAGGGTGCATACTGCGAACCCCGCTCACACCCAGATTCACCCGACCTGCATCCCGCAGCACGGCGACCAGCAGTCCAAGCTGACGCTGATGTCCGAGTCCCTGCGTAACGACGGTCGTATCGGCTCCCAAGAAGGCCGAGGACTCGCGAGAAGGATCTCGCGACATTCTCGAAGAAGATCGCGACTCACTACTTGAGCGCATCTACCCTCCTCTTCGGCAACCCTCGTTCCCCGTGATATCGCGCCGCCAGGCAAAGAACATGTGCGATGAGGGACGCGGCGTTGGGTCTGAAGATCGATGGTGCTGCACGCGGCGTGTACTTGGACTCTCCGAGGCCATCCAGCGCATGGGTAAGGGCAGTGTCCGCCGCTACGGCAACCTCTTCGATATGTACGAGCGCATCACGGGCGATAACCCCCTACGAAGTGCCCATGCGTATCTACCCGGCCGTCCACTACACGATGGGTGGTCTGTGGCTGACTACGACCCGGAATCCAACCCTGCCCGGCCTGTACGTCGCTGGTGAAGCAAACTTCTCCGATCACGGCGCCAACCGCCTGGGCGCATCGGCACTGATGCAGGGCCCATGTCTGATGGTTACCGTTCTTCCGAACACCATCAACGACTACTTGGCACACTGCTTCAACCTGCCCAAGTTGGAGTGCTCAGTCCCCGGATGTCGTCGAGGCGACTGAACCCCGCTCAGGAGCGCATCGATAAGCTCATGTCGGTCAACGGTTCGCGTTCGTGGATTCCTTCCACAAGGAACTGGGGCCAGATCATGGAATACTGCGGCATGGAGCGTCGCGAGGAAGGCCTGAAGAAGGCCATCGAGATGATCCGCAAGCTCGCGCTGACTACTGGCGTGATGTTCGCGTTCCGCAAGTCCATCGGCGAGCTTTAACCAGTCCCTGAAAGGCCGCCGCGTCGCGGACTCTCGCGGAGCTGGGCGAGCTTTCATGTGCATCGATGCCCTGCACCGTGAGGAACTATGCGTGGCTACTTCCGTGCGGAGTCGCAGACACCGGAAGGTGAAGCCCTCCGTCACGATGACAAGCACTTCTATGTTGCAGCATGGCAGTGCGGGGTGGCGAGGACCAGCCTCCGATCCTCCACAAGGAAGCCTTGATCTACAACAACATCGAGCTGAAGCAGCGGAGTTAGCAAGCGAACCTGACACTGAAGATTTGGCGCCAAAACGGACCCGAGGATCCGCGTCTATGCGCACGAATACTCAAGTCCGCGGCACTCTCTGAGGAATCCTCGTTCCTGGAAATGCTCGACGTGTTGAACGGAAGAGCTGCCCGCGGAGAAGAGCCGATCGTCATTTGATCGGACTGCGTGAAGGTATCTGGCCAGTGCGGCATTGTCATCACGGTACTGCCCACGGCCCCGAGGTCACCACGACCCGCCAGGCTGCATATGCGCAGTTTCCCACGATGGTGATGTCATCACCATCGAGCCCTCGCGCGCAGATAGCATTCCCCGATCATCAAGGGACCCGGCAGCACTCGCAGCGCCCGGACCGATCGTCTGTGCCGGTGGCTGGCATCTCGGTGAACACGGGCAGCCCGGATGCGAACGGCACCCGGTTCCAAGCTAGGACGCAGATCGCGCACTCGAAGCCGCTGCCTGCATCGGCTGTGGCGCGCGGCAGCCTGCCCGAACGCCCGGCAATGCTCTCTCACCTCGGCGAAGGTCACCACCTGCACTTGCTTCCGCAGGGCGTAGCCTGAGAACTACCGTCGCGTTGTCAGCATGCTCAACCAGATGGACGAAGAAGGATCTCGGTCTCCGCACGAACATCGGCGAGTGTGCAGCGGTCTCGCCCCGGCAGATCCTGCTCGACGTGATTTCCACGCTGAACCGTCAGCTTGGAAAGCGCAGCCCTCAGCGGCGTCTGAGTCTTCACTACTGGTTTGGGGACGATCCTTGGGATCGTCCCCATCCCTTTGCGGCGTATGCGCATCACGAGTCGCCGGACCAAAATGGCTGTGAGTGAAAAGACCCTTGGTATTGGGAATTGAACCACCTGCGATGAGAGCAGGTGTCGCCTTGGTGCGGCTGTGATCTTCTGGTTGACCGGACCGTGACTCCATGGATCAGCACGCCTGCCATGGTGGCATCATTCCTGAAATTGCCTCATGTGCACACTCTGGAACTTTCATTCCGACTCTTGGACAGCGCCTCGAAGAAGCAGGGTCACTTCGACGAGGTGGACGCAGTCGCTGTTGCTGCGGCTCCGGGCCCGTCGGCTCACTCACCGTCGGTATTTGCGCAGCCAAAGCGCTGGCCTCGTCAATTGGAAAGCCAGCTGCACGGGGTCAATCACGTTAGTCGGCCACCTTGCCGTCGACAACTCGCCGATGGCCCCTCCCAGAGCAGCTCATCGGTTTGCGGTCTCAAGCGGCACTCGAACCTGCTTCTCATTAATGACATCGCGACCGATGTCCGTGAACTCGGCGGGACCTCGACGATGCTGCTGTGAAGCTTCGACAAGGTGCGTCGTCTGCTGATCTTCCTTATCCGGGTGGCCTCACGTTGACCGTCTCTCGCAGGGGGATCCTCGCGCGATCCGTTTCGCGCGTGGTCGGCAGCCGGGAAAGACCAGGAGCGTCACAGCACAACTTCTCCTTCCGGCCTCAAGACTCGCTGTCGCGCGCTACGTAGAAGGACTGAAGGAACGCGGCGAAGCCTTCCTGCCGAGGATATTTTGCAGCTGGTTTCGGAAGCCGTGAATGATTCCCCTGACCTCAGCGGCGGTACGCGCCGCACTCGATCATGGTTGCGGCACCATCGTCGGGTGGCGGTTCTCCGCTAACTCGCGCTTGCGTTCTTGATCGTTCAGCGCGCCGAGGCCGCCGGACCGACCGTCCGTATGCCTCCCTTGCGGTTCTGCATGGATAACGGCGCGCAGATCGCGGCGATGGATCGAATTGGTCCGCGCGGGCGTTGCCCTTCAGACTGGGATTTTTCTCCTGATTCTGGAACGCCGTGACGCAGACTCTATGCTTCCCTGTCACTGATTCTCCGGGCAATCATTGCCCGGTGGGCGCCGCCGATGCGCGTTGCAATGATGACGGCTTCGCGTCTCCCTTGAGTTTCAGGGATTTTTTCTAGGCATCTGGCTGAATGTCAGCCCCTGCGTTTCTTAATTTCGACGCGTCCGACGTTAGCCGCACGCAGCACCCGCTGAATGTTCTTGACGCGCAGATTCACGTGATCGATCACTCTGAAAGCACCGGTGAAAGGTGTCTGGTGCAGGGTGGGACCCACTCAGGCATGCAATCGATTCACTGGACAAGGTGAGCCCCATCTGCTCTGCAAGACAGGCGATTGTCCCTGAGCGGATCACCGCAGAATCTGGCTCGAAGATATAACTGTCCAGCGGACCGCACTCGGCTTGGCGAGGCTGCGAATTTGCCGCCTGCGTCTGTGGATCGATGAGGGTATGGACCTGATCAGCAGTGATGACGCTTGCCGATCGCCCCGCCCCCTGGAGCGAGCTCAGGTCGCCCAGCAGCGCGGCCTCGAGAAGGTCTCCATCGACGCTGGTCCACCGCGCATGGAAGTGCTCGGGATTAAGTCAGGGGATCCCGGGGCCACCTGACGCCGGAGGCGGGGATGGAATTTCCCTAGCCAGCACTTGGTCTAGGGAAGGCGACCAACTCGGGGGACGTGATGCGCTTCGGATCCGCCCTGTTGCCCGTGCGCCTTGCAGGATCGGCGAAAAAGAGCGTCAAAACCATAGGCGTGAAAGTCCTTGCCCTGGAAGCGTCGTGGACGTCTCTCTCAACGCGGGCACGAGGGGAAAGCAGAGGTTCGCCCTCGCTGCGGCAAGGGCCTCGTCGTCGATGTCGAAGGACGTCGCGCGCATTCCCGCGCGCAAAAATGCAAAGCGAATCTGCCCTGATTCCGCACCCGAGGTCGCCGACGTGGTGTGCCCCTGAATCAAGGAAACGTTGCGCGTGCAGGCGGGCGAGCACCCAGCGAGTTGCTTGCTCATAACCATCGCGTGTCCACAAAAGCGTGCGAGCAAGAGAGCCGAACTTCTTCTCCGCTTGGGTGCGCAGCTGCAGTTGGGAAGCAACTGCCGAGGTGAGTTCCGGGTCTGCGACTTGGGAGCGGTATTGCGAGCGCAAGATCCATGAGAGAGAACGAAACGCACCCTCGCGTTCCCATTGGGCAAGCAGCTCGCGGCCGGGGAGGACAGGAGGCGTAATGGAGGACATGCACACTATTCTTTGCTGAAATTCAAGGTAGAAGAGAAACCGAGTGGGGCGTGGGAGTTCAGGTGGAGAGAAAGGAAGAAGCTGGCACTCAGTTTGCTAGAGTGCCAATCGAAGCCTAAACTGAGTCTGTAAACACATTGCGATCCCATACCTGACCCCCGCGACGGCAGGGAAGGGATGACAAATCGTTACGAGAAGAAAGGGAGTGCTGATATGGCAATCACCATTAAGCCCTCGAAGATCGTCATTGTTATCCGTCAGGTTGACAGCGAAGAAAAGACCGCTTCAGGTCTCTACATCCCTCGATGCAGCGCGAAAAGCCCCATGAAGGCGAAGTTCTGGCTGCTGGCCCCGGCCGCGTTGATGACAACGGCAACCGCGTCCCCGTCGACGCAGGGGTTGGCGACCACGTGATCTTCAGTCGTTTCTGGTGGCACCGAAGTCGAGCACGACGGCGAAGAGCTGCAGATCCTGTCTGCACGCGACGTCTTGGCGATCGTCGAGCGCTGAAAATCTTGATACAGGCGCGCTCATGCGTTGTTGAGGATGGGTCCGGACACAAGGTCCGGGCCCATCACTTTTTATCTGGAAGAAGTCCCGCGTTGATTCTGAGGACTCGCTGTGGGAACCAGCACGAAAATAGCAGCAACAATCAATACTCCAGCAGCTGCAAAGACTCACCAGGGATCGCGCCGAAGGTAGTGATGATCGTCTCCTCCCACCCTGACAAGGTTCCCAGTGAGATGAGACCTCCAAGAGGATTGCTGAGGTCAACTGAGCAGGAGAAGCAGCCCCAGAGCGATTAAAACCAAGCCCGAAATGACATTGGTCCAGGTCGTTTCGCGGCCCAAAAATCGCAGCGGTTTGGGGCGGATAATTGCTTGAACGCGGCCGGCAGTTTTTTCTCCAGACCAGTGCAAGCGACAAGCAAAGGAAAATGCCATTCCTGCCGAGTAGAAGACCATCGAAATTGCACCAGAAACCGGGGAGCCTCCAGCGCTGAGGTCGCAAGAACTGCTCCTAGAATGGGCCCCTGCGCATCCGACGCCGGCGATCCCGCAGGTAATCCCATGAAGATAAAACCGCGATGGGGGTGCTCTTTTCTCCCGAGTGGCGCCGGCGGGGAAAGAGAAAGTTGAGGTAGCCGAGGCTCAGGAGTGCTGAGCTGGCCAGCTGCAGTGGCCTGCTCAAGGTAAGTTTCTGTACCCGGCCTCGTGGGCGCAGGCCTCGGCCACCGAAGTGAATTTTGGAAAGTCGAGGTCGAGATGGTGATGATTCCCGCGCAGATCACGAGGGAAGGCAACAACGTGGGTGATCAAAGAGGCATGCTCGCGGATGAGCGCAACGACCCCAGATAGAGCAATGCCGAGCGGGATACGGAGCCGTGAGACTGAGCTAAAAGATCCTGCAGCGCGCGATGAGCTGACTAGGAGAACGAAATGCGTAGGAAAAGAACGCAGGCAGGAGCATGACTGAGCATGGAGCAATACAGCGTCAAAACTCCACCCTAAGAAGGCGATAAAAGGGTTCACTTTGAGGTGCTCGGCTTTGGTTCGCAATGGTTGCGCGGATGTAGTCAGCATCGCGGTAGCTCCGAAATGAAGCTAATCGCCAATGAACATGAAGGGGTGCCTTGAATCCTGATCTGCAGGCATCGTTCTGCGCCCTGCTTGACTTGGGCTGGTGGTATTCGCATCCGTCGTATCCGCATCGGAACTTATCGAGGTCACCACGCCGGCCTTTTGGGCCAGTGCGGTCAAAGAATCCATCGTGCATTCGGGGTGTCCGGAGGATCGGCTTCCGTACGCTGCTGCGACAAATTCCCAGAAGCGCCCCTGATTGGTCGCTGCGATTCCCGCCTGAGCGGGCAAGGGAGAGGACTGGGAACTGCGCGAGGTCGCGCCACTCGATCCTGAGCGTGCCGTTTGCAACCAAATCCCTCAAGCTGAGGTTCGACCTGCTTGGCAAGGCGCGTGCAGTAGGGGCACGAGAAATCAGAGTAGAGCACCATGACGACGGGAGCGTCAACGCTTTCCCTTCTGCGCGAGCATCGCCGGGTCACGTGTGCTGCGCGTGGATGATGCTGAGCTCCTGCTCGTCGGTAACCGTGGGGCAAAGGAACTTGCGTGGTGGGCGCGGGCCGATGCTTCCGGTGTCTGCTGCGATTGTCACTTTGCGCTGGCATTGCCGAGGCCGACGACGTTGCTGCGGGGGTAGAGGGCGGTTGGTCCACCACACGGCACCGCAAATGAGTGCGAGAGCGCATGCGAGAAGAGCGATAGCGATGATTCGTTGTTTGCCGCCTGGCGCGTCGTCATTGGTCACCTTTCGCCTGAATTGATGGGGGATGAGTTCAGTGTATTGTATGGGGCACGTGAGGGCGAATAGCCTGCTGAGCGATAGGAAACCTCGCCCGGAAAGCGTCCTGAGCGAGTTTGTGTTTACGCATGAAGCGCGTCAGGATGCTCGGCGGATCGACGACGCTGAACTTCTGCGTCGTTCTTTCGGTCATGCCGCCCCAGATTCCGTAGGGCTCCTGTGCGCGTAGGGCGTATTCGCGGCACCGCTCGATGACGGGGCAGGCTGCGCAAAATGGCTTTGGCGCCAGCCGCACGACGACGACGCGTTGAGCCTCGCTCGCCCTCGCGGGTGGAAGAAAACGTTCCGTGTCGAGGTCGCGACATGCGCCCTGATACCGCCATTCTACTGCATCAATCGAAGGTCCGGGCAGTCGGGAGACGTCAGACATGAGTACTCCATTCATTGGTCTTTCCGCAAGAGACGATCTCTTGAGGAAGGACTGAATCGAAGAAGCTACCGAATTGCGCAAGAGTTATTCAAGCCCTTGTCACAGAATCATAGTTGTTTCACAGGAAACCGAAAATGCTTTTAACTTCCAGCGAAAACCGCATTATTACGGCATATAACGGCCAGCTGTAAGGAGGCTGAAAGCGCAATTTGTTGCTCTGTCACATATTCTCTGCCTCAGCTGAGAGCGGACAAAATCTCAGCCTCGATTGGCGAAGACGACCTTCTAGAGCTGACAATCACTAGGTAGCATTCATTTAGGTATCCTTCAGAAAGGCAGGAGAAGGCGATGCCCCGCGCACAACTTGTGCTTCCCCCCGCTCATGACGCACCGCTGACCGTTACTGCTGTTTCTTCCAAGCTTGGCGTCTCTGCCTCGACTCTTCGAACCTGGGAACGACGTTATGGTCTGGGACCGGGCGAACGCCTGCGGTAGTCACCGGCGATACCTTCCTGAAGATGTTGCTCGACTCAGTCACATGATCGAGCCTCATTCAGCAGTGTCACTCCCTCAGATGCCGCTGCGATTGTGCTTTCTCAGTCCAGGGAGATCTCGAAGAAGTTGCTCTCCGCGGACAGCGGATGAACTGCTGTTGCCGCGCGCGGGAGACCGCGAGAAGCTTGTCCACTTGATCGAGGCGAGCATCAGTGAAACAGGCCTGCTTCATACGTGGATGCTTTTAGTTGAGCCTGCTTTCGAAGTCATGGCAACGGACTATCAGGGAGAGATTCCCGGTGTTGCAGGTTCATCGCTCTTAACCCAAGCGATGTATGACGTTCTGCGTGCAATGTCGGAGCAGCGCCCTGAACCGAAGTTCCCTTCCTCTCCCAGCATCATTATCTTGGGAGACCGTTCGCACCTGCTTCCTGCTCACGTTATCGGAGTTGCTCTTCGCTGGTATGGACCCAATGTTGTCGTCTTGGGTGCTCTGTAGCTGCGGATGGGCTGGCGGGAAAAGAAAAAGCTCGATGCCTTTGTCGAGAATATTGACTCAACGTCGCTGCACTATTACCTTGGGCCAAGGGGAAGAGTGTAAAAACCGTGGCCTCGGCAGTGCACAACCATGGAATTGACGTGATCGCGGTTGGTTCCGCAGTCGCCGCGCGTTCTGGATGATCATGTTGCGTGTTCGCACTGTTTCAGCGTGTGGAAGAAACTTTAGCGTTGCTTGAGCGAAGCTCGCTCGAACCGTAGCGCGCACAAAGTAACCCCGCACAAACAGGAACTGCCCGTTTAGTGGAATTGGCCTGTAACGGTTACTGCACGTTGGAGAACGTGTTAGCGTAGACGCGTATCTATTACGCCGCGCAGGTGCGGCAACACGCAGAGGAATAAAGATGACCCCGTGGGAAGATCCTCAGCTCATTGAGGCATTTGACGAAGAATTCGAAGAACTCGCCTCACTTTTGCAGCAGGATCCGTCGTTGACTGTGGATTCGACACCTCGATCGCAATGGTGCTGTTGATCCTCCCGCCCTGCTGAACTGTGGATTACGGGCGCATGACCCTATGTTTTTGCTCTGGCTGCACTCAGGGTTACGACTGGCACATTCTCTGGTAGACCACGGAATTCGCTGCCTCAGAAGGGCTGATGTACGACCGCGAGAACGGTGGATGGTACTCGGGCCTCGTCACCGAAATCGTTGAACGCGAAGACGGCCCACATTGAAGGTCGTTGAACCCGCAAAATGGCGGCCTGGGCAAGCCTACGCGCACGCATTTGTCATTCTGTCCTCGAGCTGCCGCTACTGTTCTGGGACGTCCCGAGCTCGAGAGCTGCCGACCGTGCGTTGGCTGACCAAGACCAGCACTGGTGGGAACCCGAGTTCGACGCGTCCGCGAGGCCCGGAACCGCGACTACACCATCAGCGAGGACTCACTCGCGGTGAACGCCAATACGCACACTGTCGAGGCCTATCTTGCCGCTTTCGATGCGACGGGGGATCGCCCGTGGTTGGACCGTGCTCGCGGAATTCTGCCGTCTGCCGACACTGCTGAGCACTGCACTGGCGCATTCCTGAACACTTGACGCTGACTGGAATATGCTCCCTCGAGCACAACGCGGATCGCCCTCGGATCCTTTTCCGTCCCTATGGCGCTACCCCCGGTCACGGTATGGAGGGCGCGCCTGATTCTTCATACGCGCGCAGCCCTGATCGGCCTCGGAGATCGCGATGACTGGATGGTCGAAGCTGCTGAACAACTCTTTAATCGTTCGTGCGCCGATGGTTGGGATCGCCATGGCGCCGGAGGCTTCGTCTCACACAACCGACTGGAACGGTCGCCCGGTCGTTGATACCCGTATGCACTGGGTCTTGTGCGAGGCCGTTACAGTGCGTGTGCTTGGTCGAGTCTCATGAAGAGGCAGGGACGCTTCCCGTGTGGCTGAGTTGAGTACTCTGTATGCGCAGTGGGTTGATTAGGGCGACCGTTACTTCGCGAGGCCACGTTGGATTCACGAAGTGGACGCCTCGGGTGTGGAGTCTGGTACGACGTGGGAAGGCAAGGCGGATGCTTACCATGTGGCCCAGATGCTGCTGCTCCCGCAGGTCGGAAACACTCCATGCTTTGCCTTGGCTCTCAAGCAACTCGCGGAGTAAGTCGGCTCATTATTGGTGAGCTTAACCACGCCTCGCGGTATTTCGGTCGACGGCAGTATGCTCTGGGGCTTCGAGAGGCCCTAGACTTCGTCTCATGGCAGACATTCACAATGATCCTTTGCTTTGACCGGACTGACCTACGATGACGTTCTGTTTCTTCCCGAGCTGACCGATGTTGTTCCCTCTGAGGTTGATACATCTGCTCAGCTGACGAAGAAGATCCGCCCTGCGTATTCCTCTGCTTTCTGCGGCGATGGATACGGTGACCGAGGCGCGCATGGCGATTGCGATGGCCCGCCAAGGTGGTATCGGAATTCTGCACCGCAACCTTTCGATCGAAGAACAGGCTTCCCAGGTTCGTCAGGTGAAGCGTTCCGAGTCGGGAATGGTCGAGGATCCCGTGACCATCGGCCCCGATGCGACCATCGAAGAACTGGATCAGCTGTGTGGGCACTATCGAGTCTCTGGCCTGCCCGTCGTGGATGATGACCAGCAGCTCATCGGCATCATTACCAACCGCGATCTACGCCTCGTTCCCACGGATCAGTGGGGCTTCCTTGAAGGTTCGTGATTGCATGACCCTCGCGAGCGACTGGTAACCGGAAAGGTTGGAACCAGCCGCGAAGAAGCGAAGGCTTTTGCTTGCGACGAACCGCGCTGAAAAGCTGCCGATTGTCGATGAGGATGGGTGATCGACGGGTCTGATCACCGTTAAGGACTTCGTCAAGACTCGAGCAGTACCCGAACGCAACAAAGGATGAACGTGGCTGCCTCATGGTTGGCGCTGCAGTGGGCTACTGGGGAGATACCCTGGAGCGTGCGTGTGCGCTTCGTGATGCGGGTGTCGATGTCTTGGTAGTAGACACCGCAAATGGCGGCGCAGCTTTTGGCATTGAGATGATCCGTAAGATCAAGGCGGACCGACTTTTGATGGCGTTCAGATCATTGATGGTAACGTCGCAACGACCGAAGGCGCTCAGGCTTTGATCGATGCGGGTGTCGACGCTGTGAAGGTCGGTGTTGACCGGTTCTATCTGCACGACTCGCGTCGTTGCGGGTGTGGAGTTCTCGTCACTGCGATTCACCTGGCCTCCTTGGCTTGGTAAGCCTGCGGGCGTCCCTGCTCATTGCTGATGGTGGACTGCAGTACTCGGGCGATATTGGCAAGGCCATCGTCGCTGGCGCCGACACGGTTATGCTGGGGTCCTGCTGGCAGGCTGCGAAGAATCTCCCGGCGAGGTTGTTTTCACCAATGGCAAGCAGTACAAGCGTTACCGCGGCATGGGTTCCTGGGTGCTAGGAGTTCGCGTGGGCGTAAGTCGTACTCGAAGGACCGCTACTTCCGTGCAGATGTGTCTTCAGACGACAAGATTGTTCCTGAGGGCATCGAAGGCCAGGTTCTCTACACCGGAGCTCTTGCGGGCGGTCGTCTACCAGCTGGTTGGTGGTTTGCACCAGACGATGTTCTATCTGGGGGCCTCAACCATTGATGCTGTGAAGCGCAATGGTCGCTTTGTTCGCATCACGTCTGCGTGGGTCTGCGTGAGTCGCATCCGCACGATGTTCAGATGACAACAGAGGCTCCGAACTACCACTCTTCGGCGAAGTAATCGCAGTTCGAGCTAGCCAGACGGGCGGGAGCAGTCGGTGGACTCGCTCCCGCCCGCTTTCATTGCTGAAGGTGACCGGGGCGAATGATGGTATCTGAGGCAGTGGGGGCGTTCTGCGTTTTTGGAGGTAATTAAATATTTATATAGCCACCGCATAGATAGGTGCGGGGAAAAAGCGGGCGGGAGCTGGTTCTTCCGTTCAGTCGTGGCAGTGCGGTCGGTCTTGTTATTTGACTCGCCAGTGAACTGTCTTGCAGTGTGGGGAGGGAGAAGAAATAAACCGACCATCGGTCGGTTTTTGGAGGTTGTGCGAATCAGGCGGAGAAGTCCGAGCGTACTCGGGAGATGATCTGCAGCGCCCGACAGCTATTCGCAGAGAATGGGTATGACAGCACAACCATGCAAGATATCGTCGGGGCAAGTGGAATGTCGAAGGGGGCGACTATCACCATTTCTCATCGAAGCAGGAGGTGTTGGTCTCCGTTATTCAGGGTGAGTTGCAGTATTTGAATGCATTTGTCGAAGATTTGGCTGCACAATCGGATGTGTCGGTGATCGATAGGATGACAAGCCTCACGGCGCATATGGTCGCCTCCGGTCCGCAAAATGGTATCGGGCGCGCCAACTGGGCTAAGCGAGGTTCCTGAAGCCTTGCTGGGATCATTGCGTCACCCCTCGACAACGCTCGCGCCCCACTTGGGAAACAAATGCTGCGCCAGGAATGGAGTCTGGTGAAATTGGCTGCGCCTTCCCGGGTGAAGTCGCTGAAGCGTTGGTTCTGCTTGTAGATGTGTGGATTGACCCGCTGATCGTTTCGGATTCTTATGAGCGAAAGTGCCAAAAAGGTGGATTTTATTGCTGCTTTCCTCGAACGTTTCGACGCCCCTGGTGCTCAGTGAGGACTCTATCGCAGTCATCAAAAATGGGGTAGGTCGTTTCATGAATGAGCGCGATTTCACTCCATTCTCATGGTGAATCTACCGTTTTCTGGGCACACGAACCCGACGCTCGGCTTAGCTCGGGTACTCACCGATATGGGACATCGTAACCCACATTCATTCGCCCTACGTGGCGGGAAGCTGTGGAAGATACGGGCACATTTTGTCCCCCTATGACGACTATCCCTCTGTCCGAGTCCATTCCAGGATCGCATGCACTGCTGGAGTGCTGCTCACCGGACGGTGCTGCGTATCGGCTCAGACTACGACTGCCTTTATCTACGAGATGCTCTTTGTTTCAGGCAAAGCACTCGCCGACCGTTTGGGGATAGTCCCGATCAGGATCTTTCAACCTTTGCGCTCAATGAGCATGTACTAGACGACTTCGGGCGAAGCGGCGGGTTGTACTTAACGTCGATCTTCCGTTTTCCGCGCCTTAGATCGCTCATTTTCGCACCTTTAAGTAGGAGATATGGGTGGCGCTCCGAGAGATCGAAGCCGAGATTGCGTGTAATAGCCCCTAGCCTCAATATCGTCTATACGCCCCGGAGCTTTCAGATATATGCCAAGGAATTCCCTTCATCGCGATACGCGTTCGTAGGGGCGTCTCATCGATGGACGTTGCAGCGAGCCATTTTGCCTCCCGGGGGTAGTGGCCCCCTCATCTACATTTCTAGGGACAGAACTCAATAAGTCCGAACGTTTCTTCCGTCGGTGTGTGGAAGCGTTCCGCAGCTGTGGCGTGCGCGTTGTTATGGCGATCGGTGGGTCTGTACGTCCTGAGAGCCTGGGCCCCCTGCCACCCTCGATTATGGTCCGCAGCAGGGTTCCGCAGCTGAGGTGCTTGCACGAGCATCTCTTTATTACCCACGGAGGAATGAACAGCGTTAATGAGGCACTCTTCTACGGAGTGCCGATGCTGGTTGTACCAGTTGGTAACGATCAACCGACTGTGGCTCGGCGGGTGAAAGAGCTGGGATTGGGCGAAGTGTTGGAGGCCCATGCAGTAACCGCCGATGTGCTTCGTGAGGCTGCCATGCGTGTGTTATCTGATCGTGAGTGTCACACGCGTCTTCCGAGTTTCGCAGAGAGACATGCAACGCAGGTGGCAATGCAGAAGCTGCGAAGTTTATCGTCGAACGGCTCAATCGAGCCTGAAACGCGGGCGGGTGCAGTCGACGGGCTGCTCCCCGCCCGCACTGTTTTTAGAGCTACGAAAACTCGCAAGAGTGCAGAAGAATCGCTCCAATGTTCATCCTCATCGATCATGCGGATGTCTATTCCACGGCAAAGCCCCTGGAATGGCCGCCCATCGACGGAGTGACGACCGTCCCAACGATTCTGCACCGGGAGGACAAGGAACCCTCGGCGTTCGGCACTTAATTCAACATCTTCCTGCCCGACGGGCGCCCAGACGCAGGCGATTCCCAAGACATGGCGAAAAACGGCGGTACTCGGCGTACCCGCACGATGTCCAGATGACAACAGAGGCCCGAACTACCACCTTCGGCGAAGTAATTCGTTAGTAGATCTTTAGGGCGCGGCGTTGAGTCGCGCCCTTATTGTATGGGCCAGCGGCGGTCGATGGGGTCTCCCGTCCCCTTGAACGTAGAAAGTTTTCAAAGTTTTTCGCCCACGCTGCGTGAGCTTCCTTTTGAATGCGTGGATTTGATTGCAGCCTGAGCCGCACAATCCGGGAACTTTCGGGCGATCGCGGCCAGCACGTCCAAGGTCATAACCACGTCGTATTCGGCGGTATGCGCATTTTTCCGAAACTGGAACCCCGTACGCGCTGGCCATGAGAGAAAGCTGTTTTTTCCCTTGCGGTAGCGATCAAAATGACGGTCCAAGACCAAAGGATCGATGATGGGCGCGGGCTCGCTTAGACCGAGCCGTTCACTGAGAGTGGGGAGCTTATGTCTGCGTAGCTCTTCTTCGAGCAAGGTGAAATCGAAACTTCCATTGAATGCGACAACGGGATATCCGCGTCCCATATGCGAGGCAAGAGAAGTGGCAAGTTCTTCAAGAACTTCACGGATCGGACGGCCGGGGTTTGTGCTGTTTGCGTCGTAATCCCGTGAATCTGAGCTGCAGAGTCAGGGATGACAACTTCGGGGTCTGCGAGCCATGTCGTAATGACGTCAGAACCGGCAGTGGCTGCAGCCCGTCTGCGCGTAGAACGAGTGCTGCAGTAACCAAGCGGTCACTGTGGGGCTAACCCCCGTTGTTTCGGTATCAAAGCCAAGCCAGTGAGCAGCCCACGACGGAACTGATGTGTGTCATGCGCCTATGTGCACTGTTGCTCCGTCATTTGCGTCCAATTTCAGATCCGGATAAAAGATGTCCCACTTCGTCATGGAAGTGGGACATCGCTAGATGAACTGTGGTGAATCAGGATGCAAAGGCAAGGGGAACGAGAAACGCGTGTATGCACCAGGCATCTGGGCGCGATCGCGAGATCCCAACCTACGGGGTGTGCGCTCGTTTGTGCGGCGCGATACATCCTGCGCACGCGGCTTTCCGCGCGTGAACTGCGACGGAAATCCCTTTGAGTGGCAGCTGCTGCTGTCAACATGATGACCTCCTGCGGATCAAATGGCGAACACCACTTGCGGGTGTATTTGTGATGACGTATCCATTCTGCGCATTGCCGACGATCTCTTCAAGTGTTTTTCATCCTCGGCGTGCAGGGTCGTTCCTTCAGGCGTGGATTGAAAAGCAAAAGGTTGGGAACTGGTGAAGTCTCCCCATGGCCTCGTCCTCAATAATCTAAAAAAATTCGGTAAAAAAATTTGTGGGCGATCGTCATGTCTCCACAGGGCTTTCGGGGTAAAAAGTAAAGTCGTATCAGAATGCAAGCCGACCGTGAAATGTGCCACTTTATGCTCGGTGATATGGCGTGTCTTCGATGCGGCGTCAATATCGCGCCCATGTGGAGTGACTACAATGGCCCCATGGGTAATGAGGTCGAAATCGGTCGAGGAAAACGAGGCCGCCGCGCCTACACGCTAGATGACATCGCACTTGTTTCGGCACGCAGAACTAGGGACCCTGCCGACGTGAACGTTGGATGGCAGATCGATGCCTCACCACGTCGATGTCCCCATCATGGCTGCCCCCATGGACTCGGTGATGAGTCCCGATACGGCAATTCTTCGGCAAGCTTTGGCGGTATTGGAGTTTTTAGACCCTGACGGTCTGTGGACTCGTTATGAAAATCCTCAACCGATCTTTGGATGAGATTGCCCAGCTCCCCCGCCGAAGGGTCAATCGCTCGACTTCAACAAATTTATTCGGCACCTATCCAAGCCGATCTCATCACCGAACGTCTCCAGTACATCCGGGATGCGGGCGTTGTGGTGGCCGGAAGGCTTTTCACCCTCAGCGCACCCAGCGCTACTGGCGCGCTGTTGTCGAGGCGGGTGTTGATCTCTTCGTCATCCGCGGAACGACGGTGTCTGCCGAGCATGTTCTTCGCGTGCAGAGCCCTCAATCTCAAACGCTTCATCTATGAGCTTGATGTTCCCGTCATTGTGGGTGGAGTTCCACAGATACCGCTGCCTTGCATCTGATGCGTACGGGCGCTGCAGGTATTCTGGTCGGTTTTGGTGGGGAGCAGCCCATGCAACTCGCCAGTCGCTGGGAGTTCATGCTCCCATGGCGACGGCAATCGCCGACGTTGCTGCGGCGCGCCGCGACTACATGGATGAATCTGGCGGCCGCTACGTCCATGTGATTGCGGATGGTGGAATTGGGCGCTCTGGGGACATGACGCGCGCAATTGCTTGTGGTGCAGACGCGGTGATGATGGGTGCTGCCTTGCTCGCGCCGAGGAAGCTCCCGGACGTGGTTGGCACTGGGGTTCTGAGGCCACGCACCCGGAGCTCCCGCGAGGCCACCGTGTGCGCGTGGGGACTTCGGGGACCTTCAGTGAAATCTTGTATGGGCCTTCGACGCGTGCGGATGGAACGCTGAACTTTATTGGTGCGCTCAAGCGAACTATGGCCTCGACAGGGTATTCGGAAGTGAAGGACCCTGCAAAAGGCGGAAGTCGTCGTCAGCCCCTATTCGCGCTGACTACAAATTCTGGGTGGCGAACGTCTTAGTTCGCCACCCAGATCAGTTAGAGGGTGGGTTTGTGAAGAGTGCTGAAGCAACTTCCGCTCGTGGAACCCACAGATCTAATGCCGTGAATCCAGCGAAGGCCAAAGACAAACAGCTCGGCCAGAGAATGTTTTCGTACTCTAGTGAGAAAGCGTAGAAGCTATCGGCAGCGGTCGTATGGAGTGTTCCCAACAGTGTTCCAATGACGATTAAAGGAATACTGAAATTGACAACTACTGAAATAATCCGAATCACCCGTGAGGGTCCGACGATATTTCTTATCCTGAGAATGCTTCCAGTGAGTGCCAGTAAGAGCCCAATAACAATGGCGATAGCGACTGGTTTCGTGAGCCAGATTAATGGATTGTCATGGAAGAGAGGCGGAAGCCAAAGCACGAGAAGTGGGAGGCCACCAACGAAAGCAAGATAGGTGGATGTCTCCCATGCGTTCCATTGAGTGTCGATAGTCGCGCTGCGTAGATTTGACATTATTCCTCCTAGTGGAACGAATTCGATCCCATTGGCTGCAGCAGGAGCCGAAATGCAAACGATGGCCAGTTTGGAGTGAACTAGATTTCTTCCTTGAAACCGAAGGAAAAGGGTCGCGCAAAGCTGGCGGTGGCGGTGGGGGAGGCCGCGAAGGAAAGACAGGTGGCGTGCAGCGGTTCTTTTGGTGCACCCATGAATAATTATCCCCTGGGTGTTTAATCCCTTTGTCAATAGTTTTTCTGCAGGTCAAGGCATGAAAATGTGGGCGACCACAGTTGTGATCGCCCCACAACCATTGAAGGGGGTTGGTGCTGGCTTTAGGCGGCTGTGTTCATCACCAGGGCAGTGATTGCCGGGCTGATGAGAATCAGAGCTAAGGCTAGTGCGCCGTAGAGATTTCGTTGGTATGAGGGGCCTTCGGAAGCGGTCTGATGCCAGATCGCTGCAAAAGGTAAGAAGACTGCGGCCACTAGTCCCACAACGAGAACCATGGGGCGCAGTGCTGGAGCAAAAACGCAGGCGAAAAAGGGCGACTGCAAGGATGATGGGAGTGATCAGGATTTTTCTCACGGAAAAATCATAAATCTGAGCAGTTGGAGCTTCAGTACAAGCGCTTGTGATTTTTGATTAAGTCTGCGACTGTGTGCATATTTCGGTTGAATAGTTTCCAGCATCATGCATAAATAGTGATGTTTTGGCGACGGTTTAGAACGTGAAGTGGTCCCGGTCTAGAAAACCAGACCGGGACCACTTTCAGTAACTCTGCTAGACGCTCCCTAGATCACTGATCTGCTGCGCTGGGGTGCGTCATGTCTGCGGGAACAACCCATGCGTCGAACTCTTCGGGGGTGACAAAGCCCAGCTCAAGAGCGGACTCACGCAGAGAAATGCCCTTGTGATGTGCGTTCTTTGCGATCTTCGAAGCCTTGTCGTAACCGATGTGACGGTTCAAAGCAGTCACCAGCATCAAGTTGATATCCAGCGGTGCTGAATCTTTTCGCGGTTCGGCTCAATGCCGTACGCGCAGTGAATATCGAAGGAAACGCAAGCATCGCCAAGCAGGCGGATGGATTCCAGAACGTTCCATGCCATAACGGGCTTGAAAACGTTGAGCTGGAAGTTGCCCTGAGAACCAGCGAAACCAACGGTTGCATCATTACCGAAGACCTGGGTCGCGACCATGGTCATGGCCTCGCACTGGGTCGGGTTGACCTTACCGGGCATGATGGACGAACCGGGCTCATTCTCGGAATGATCAGCTCGCCAATGCCGTCGCGCGGGCCGGAGGCGTACCAGCGCACATCGTTGGCAATCTTCATCAGTGCATCGGCCAGAACGCGCAAAGAGCCAGAGACCAGGACGAGCGCGTCGTGCGCGCCCAGGGCTGCGAAGAGGTTATCGGCCTGCTTGAACTCAATGCCGGTTTCCTCAGAAATCTTCTTCGCGGCGAGCTTACCGAAAGCGGGGGTGAGCGTTAAGGCCGGTTCCCACTGCGGTTCCGCCGATCGCCAGTTCGCGTGCGCGAGAATCCGCGTAGCGAATGCCATCGAGCGCGAAATCAATCTGTGCAACCCAGCCGGAAATAACCTGGCCAAGAGTAATGGGGGTTGCGTCCTGGAGGTGGGTGCGGCCCACCATGACGACATCCGCGTATTCCTTGGACTTTGCATCCAAAGTATTGCGCAGCTGCTCAACGCGCGGATACATCGCCTGGAGTTCCTGGACCACAGCAATGTGCATTGCAGTGGGGAAGGTGTCATTCGAGGACTGACCGCGGTTCACATGGTCATTGGGGTGAACGGGAGTCTTGGAACCCATGACGCCACCGGCAAGTTCGATTGCGCGGTTGGAGATGACCTCGTTCGCGTTCATGTTCGACTGCGTGCCGGATCCGGTCTGGAAGACGACCAGCGGGAAGTGATCATCGAGCTTGCCCTCAATCACCTCGTCGGCGGCGCGAGCAATCAGGTCTGCGATGTCCTGCGGGAGCTCGCCGAGTTCGGCGTTTGCAAGCGCAGCAGCCTTCTTCAAAGTGCCAAGTGCGCGAACCATGGGGCGTCCCCACACGAAAGTGTTACGACCGATGTCGAAGTTGTGGAGCGAACGCTCTGTTTGTGCGCCCCAGTAACGATCGACAGCAACCTCAACGGTGCCCATGGAATCGGATTCGGTACGAGTATTTTCTGCCACGAGTGCCTCCTTCACATCTGTGACCAGGAATGTACGTCTTAAGCCTACTCGGAGAGTGCTAATTTTCAGGGGTCACTCGTCCTAGCTTTAGACAGAAAATAGAAAACGCAAGAGCGTGAGTGTGGCGCTCTGTGATTTCCGAGTCGTCGATTGCCAATGACGCGATGAGTTTTCTCCCATCTTTGACTGCTACGATCCACTAGAACGCGACGCGCTATGTCGATCGTCAAGGAGTGTTAGGTGGAACAAGCAGTCGTGACCGCCGCTGAGCGTCGCAAGGCACGCGCTGCGATTTCAGCGCTTTTCTTCACTAATGGTGCGCTCTTGGGCAGTCTTGTTTTGCGCTTCCCTGAGATTAAGGATGCCTTCGGTCTTTCCTCCAGTGTCTATGGCGCAACCATCGCGCTGTCATCCCCTGGGAGGAATTTCGCCGGTCCCTTGCTGCGCGAGCTGTTCGTCGCTTGACCTCGCGCGTGGTTGCCTCGGTCATGACCATTGGGATCGGTCTTGCGGTTCTCTTAATTGGCCTGACCTCAACGCTTCGCATCTATGCAGGGGTCTCTCCAACTGTTGCCACAATTTCTCACATCATTCTTGCCTCGAGTTTCCTCCTCAATGGATGCAGTGACTCAATCGTTGATGTTGCGCAGAATATGCAGGGATTTCGTCTCCAGCGCCTCTACGGTCGGCCAATCATCAGTGCTTTCCACGGGATGTGGTCTGTTGGTGCCGCGGTTGGTGGTCTCTTTGGTGTCTTGACCACTACTTTCCACATTTCTCTTCTGATCCACAGTCTCATCGCCCTCATGCATCTGCATCGCCCCTGGGGTTCGCGGTGATGCCCTTCACTATCCGAGGCGCAGACCCCCAAGACAACAACGAAGACGAAGCCGGCGATTCCTCCCGAGTACGGACACTTTCCTGGCATCCGGTCCTTGTTCTTACTCTGCTCGTCATCTTGTGTATTTCAGGAATGCTGATTGAAGACGCAGGCTCTCGTGGGCGACGCTCTTCATGCGAGACTATGCCCATGCCGGTGCCGGACTCGCTGGTTCGGGGTATGTCGTTCTCTTAACGACGCATGCGTGTGGTCGTTTTATTGCCGATTCGCTCGTTCATCGTTATGGTCCCCGTGCCGTTATCTGCGGGGGAGGAGCTCTTATTTTGATCGGAAAGGGAAGCGCTCTCGCCATCGGCACATTCCCCGCGCTTCTCGTTGGTTTCGCCGCCGCAGGACTTGGATGCGCGGCCTCGGTCCCCCTGGCCTACAACGCAGCCCACGATATCCGAGGGATGAACCCTGCCACGGGGCTGACGATCGTCTCCTGGCTGGGGCGCCTCGTATTCCTTGCTGCGCCCCCGCTTGTCGGCCTCGTCGTGCAGCACACCTCGTTGCTTTCGGCGATGATCGTCATTCCACTCGCGGGCGCGGGGCTGGTCCTGACCTCAACTGTGCTTGCCCGCAGGGGCGCCAACGTGCAAGAGTGACGGCATGGAGTTTTTAGGAATCAGCGGACCCGAGGCGATCATCATCGCCGTGGTGGTTCTCGTGGTTCTGGGCCCCAAGGGAATGAGCGAGGCCGCGCGACGCATCCTTGAAGTGCGCAGACGCTGGTTGGAGGTGTCGGCCTCGTTCAGGAGCCAATCGGATCAGGCGATGGCACAGCTTCGCGCTTACGCTTCCGACGCCTCGCAAGAAGATCGCGAAGCCAGCACACCCCAAGCGCACCAAAATACAGGGCAAGAAGTGCACACATCTGAAGAATCATCGACCACAGGTCGGGGAGCGGATTCGTAATCGCCGCAAAAACCGTCGCACCCACGACCGCCCACCTCCAGCGGCGCAGAATCTGAGAAGTCGAGGCCAAGCCAAGGGCGTGAATCCCGATGATGATCATGGGGAATAGGAAAGATGCGCCGACGACCAAGGTAATGATGACGACAAAATTCAAGTAGGAGTCGAAGTCCAAAAGCGCCGAGGAGCCCGGGGGAAGTTCTGACAGGAGGAGTGCGACCGCGTGGGGGAGGAACCAGATTGCCGAGGCAACTCCGGCAAGGAAGAGGAGAGCGCTGGGGATTGCGATGAGTGCGGCCCGTCGCTTCTCGGTGCGAGTGAGCGCGGGCGCAACAAAAAGCCAGAGTTGAGCGAGCCACCAAGGAGTGGTGAGGATGAATCCTGCCCACAGTGCGAAGGTGATGTGGGTTGAAAAGGGACCGATGACGGTCCGGAAATTGATACCCGAGGCCCCGGCCGCGTTGAGCGGTTTCGTGAGCCAGGTGAGGGTTGGGGTGTAGAGGAACCACGCGCCGACGCTGCCGACGAGGACTCCCGCGATGCTCAAGAGGAGGCGCGTGCGCAGCTCAAGGAGATGCCGGGTGAGTGACATCTGTGCTTGGGCGTCGACCTGAGGCATGAGGAGGGAATGGACTACTTGGTGGTCGAGTTTTCGTCGGAGGAAGGCGTGTCCTCAGAGAGGTCGTTCATTTCCTTCTTGAGGATTTTGGCGCTCTGGCCGATTGACTTTGCAAGTTCTGGGAGTTTTTGGGCGCCGAAGAGTACAAGAACGACGACAAGAACGATGATCCAGTGGATGGGACGCATGTTTTCTCCTTCTTGGGCGGGATTCCTGGGATGAGCCTACACCGACTTTCGTGATCTCAGCGTGAGAAAGACAACGAAAGGGGACATGCTTTGGTAACACAGGTTATCCTAAGTTCAGTTAATTAGGTTATGAATGGTTATCGTAAATCATTCGGTTGGGAGATGAATGTTCCTCGCGAACTTCTTGATTGCCCTGAGAGAGGGAGTTGAAGCTGCCCTCATCGTTGGAGTCGTCGCAGCGTACTTGGTCAAGGTCGGAAGAAAAAACCTCCTTCCCAAGGTGTGGCTGGGAGTTGTCATCGCGGCAGCTATTCCCCTGAGCCTCGGCGCAATCATGACCTGGGGACCCTACACGCTGTCATTCCAAGCGCAGGAAATTCTTGGTGGAACGCTCTCGTTGGTCGCGGTTGCCATGGTGACGTGGATGATCCTGTGGATGAGTTCAAACTCCCGCCAATTTGCGCGCAAACTTCGCGAAGACACTGCCGCACAGCTGGCCTCGGGCTCTGATTGGGGAGTCGTCTGGATCGCCTTCATTGCAGTGGCGCGAGAAGGAATTGAAACCGCGCTCTTCGTGTGGGCAACAATCAAATCCTCGGCAGAAAACGCGATCGCAGCTCCCGCACTCGGAGTGGTCACCGGTTTGCTCGTCGCCGTTGTTATCGGCTGGTTGATCTACACCGGAGCCGCTCGCATCAACCTCTCTATTTTCTTCAATATCACCGGTCTGCTCCTGATCTTCGTTGCGGCAGGAATCGTTTCCTACGGTATTGGCGACCTTCAGGAAGCCTCGGTGATTCCGGGATGGGGAACCCACATCTATGACATCACTGCATACCTTGATGGCTCGCTCTACTCGTGGCTGACCACCTCCTCGTGGTGGTGGACCCTTCTGGAAGCAATGTTCAACGCCAATGCTTCACCGACACATCTCCAGCTCATCGGCTGGGTGCTCTACATCGTCATTATTCTGCCGCTCTTCCTGGTCCGTTCCGGGATGGTCGGCCCCAAATACCCCACCTCTAAAGGAGAACAATGAAAACCTCCCGCACGCGCCTCGTCATTGGAGTTGCGGCTGTTTCTGCACTGGGTTTGAGCGCATGCGTCGCCAATAACCCCTCGGGCGCTTCGGCCTCGGGAAGTGCAGGCGCAAGTGACGCACCCCTGACCGTCACCATCACCGATGACACGTGTAAGGTTTCCGCCGCGAGCGTTCCCTCAGGTGTCGTCACCTTCAAACTGACCAACAACGGAACCGTCCGCAACGAATTTGAAATTCTTGCCGAAGACAAGCTCCGCATTGTTGGAGAGCGCGAAAACCTGGGCCCCGGAACCTCGGTCGACTACACCGTCACCCTGCAGCCCGGCAAGTACTTCACCGCCTGCAAGAAGAACATGGTTGGCGCACTTGTCGGCGCAACTGAGTTCACCGTGACCGACTCTGGAAAGCCCGTCGAGGTTAGCTCGGACGAGCAGGCACAGATCGACGCCGCCGTCACCAACTACACCGCATACGTCCGTGATCAGTCCGGTCAGCTCCTGGAGCAAACCAAGTCCTTCGCTGAGCTGTACAAGAAGGGCGATTTTGAGGCAGCACGCAAGGCCTACGCCCCCACGCGCATGTACTACGAGCGCATCGAGCCCACTGCCGAGGCCTTCGGTGACATTGACCCCGCACTGGATCAGCGTGAAGCTGACTGGCAGGAAGAAGGCGCTGACGGTGAATGGGCCGGCTGGCACGCCATTGAAAAGGACCTGTGGCGTCCCGATGGCTACCAGGGCCTGAGCGAGGAACAGCGCACAGCAATGGCCGATAAGCTGGTCGAAGACACTCAGAAGCTCTACGATCTGGTCTACTCCAACGACTTCAAGATCTCTCTGTCGGATATCTCCAACGGCGCAATCTCGCTGCTCGAAGAGGTTGCAACCACGAAGATCACCGGTGAAGAAGAAGCCTTCTCTCACACTGATCTGTATGACTTCGTCGCAAACGTCGAGGGCGCGAAGGTTGCCTACGGCGACGTTGAAGATCTCGCGAAGGCGAAGGACCCCAAGCTGGCCGGAAAGATCACCGATGCCTTCACTGAGCTTCAGCATGAGCTCGATAAGCACAAGGACGGCGACGGTTACGTCTCCTACGACAGCATTGACGAAGCGGGCCGCAAGGCTCTTTCGGACAAGGTCAATGCGCTTCGCTTGCCCCTGGCACAGCTGACGGCAGCAATTGTCCAGTAAGTACTAGTTACAACTCGTTGGGCGTGGCGCACCTGAAGGCGCGCCATGCCCAACGGCATCACTTTCACCATCCGTCTGTCATTAAAGGACCCAGTCATGACTCAGCATCACGAAGCAGCTGAACACAATGGCAATGCCGATCACGAGGGCACCAAAGAAGGACTCTCGCGTCGCCAATTTTTAGGATTAGCCGGCCTCGGCGCACTTACCCTTGGGCTGGGCGGTGGCGGCGGATTTGCCCTCGGTCGCCACGCGGGTGATGGCATCGATTCCGATGTCATGAAGAAGACCTACGAGTTCCGCGGTGAACACCAGCAGGGAATCATTACCCCAGCTCAGCAGCAGATGCACACTGCCGCATTCGACTTAACGACTACGAACCGTGACACGCTCATTGAACTTCTCCAAGACTGGACCTTGGCCGCTGAACGCATGACCCATGGCGAACTCGTCAAGGACTACACAACTTCACTGACGAAGGCGCCGGCCGATACCGGTGAATCGATGGGGCTTGGCCCTGCAGGCCTCACCATCACCTTCGGGGTTGGCAAAACCTTGTTCGTCGATGACGAGGGCCGAGATCGCTTCGGTCTTGGCGATAAACTTCCCGTTGCCCTGCGTGACGGCATTCCGCCCATGGCAGCAGAAAAACTCGACCCCAAGCGCGGCGGCGGAGACCTCATCATCCAGGCCTGTTCCGAAGACCCCATGGTGAATCTCCACGCCCTTCACAACCTCACGCGCATCGCATTTGGTCGTGCGACCATGCGCTGGACGCAACTGGGATACGGGCGAACCTCATCGACCTCAAAGTCCCAGGAAACGCCTCGTAATCTTTTCGGCTTCAAGGACGGAACATCCAACATCAAGGCCGAAGATTCTCAAGCCGAATTGGATAAGCACCTCTGGATCCAATCCGGTGATGATCAGGGTTCATGGGCTGCCGGTGGATCCTACATGTGCGTGCGCAAGATCAAGATGATGATGGAGGTCTGGGACGAACTGGTCCTGGCCGAACAAGAACAGATCATCGGGCGCGACAAGATCCATGGCGCACCTCTGTCGGGCGGTGAAGAATTCACGAATCCGGACTTTGCGAAGGAAGGACAGCAGGGCAACCCCACTGTTGGCTCCTCTGGCTTGGCTATCGCTCCGGACCTCACGTCGCCATGATGAACCCGAATAACAACTCGGGACGACGCATGCTTCGTCGTGGATACAACTACCTGAGGGCGTGGACTACTTGGGGCGCTTGGATGCGGGTCTGTTCTTCGTCGCCTACGTGCGAAATCCTGCAGAGGGCTTTATCCCCGTTTTTGGCGAAGATGAAGAGCGACCAGCTCACCGAGTACCTCCAGCACTTGGCATCGGGTGTGTACCTCATGTTCCCGGGTGTCAAAGAATCTGACACCTACGTGGGCCAGAAGCTCTTCGAGTGAGAGGAAAAGCCATGACTGACGATGCCCTTCCAATTTCGCAACGTCCGGCCTCGAACGCTCCCGGACACTGGGTACTGCGCGCGTCGGCAAACGCGTTCTGCGTCCCGGAGGGCTGGAACTGACCCTCCAGATGCTGTCCAATGCACGCCTGACCGGTGCGCGTGTCGTTGAGTTTGCGCCCGGACTTGGACGCACCGCAACGGAAATTCTCGCTGCGCGACCGGCCTCGTACACGGGGATCGAAAAAGACCCGGTCGCTGCAAAGCAAGTTGCCGAGCTGGTTGGCGCGCGTGGGACAGTTGTGAACGCGGACGCTGCGGAAACCGGCTTGGACGCGGGCAGTGCCGACGTAGTCGTGGGCGAGGCGATGCTCACCATGCAGGGCGAGAAAGCTAAACGCGCGATCATTTCCGAGGTCGTGCGGCTGCTGGCACCGGGAGGCCGCTATGCGATCCATGAACTTGCCGTCCAACCTGACGACATTGACGAAGAATTGCACACGCGGATTCGTCAAGATCTTGCGCGAGCTATTCACGTGAACGCGCGCCCGCTGACCTGCGAGCAGTGGGCGGAACTACTGGAGGAGTGCGGCCTCGTGGTTGAAACGATCCAAACCGCACCGATGGCTCTACTCGATTTCTCGCGCAATGTCCGCGACGAAGGCTTCGTGCAGACACTGCGAATTATCCGCAATGTGCTCTCCGATCGAGAGCTGCGCGCCCGTGTGCTAGGAATGAGAAGGACTTTCCGCACCTATCAAGACTCAATGTGCGGGGTGACAATCGTGGCTCGCAAACCACTGGAAGGAAAACACCAATGACGCTCAGTGACGACACCAATCTTGAGGTTCCTGTGCCGATCATGACCGATGTTCAAGACATTGCGTCCATGATTCAGGTCAATGAGGGAGCAACGGTTTCTCGCACCGTCATGCACTGTGAAGGAATGCGACTGGTCCTCTTCTCCTTTGACAAGGACGAGATTCTCAGTGAACACACTGCGGCGATGCCCGTGATTCTTCAGACCCTTGAGGGTGCCCTGGAAATCAGCGCTGACGGTCGTACAGTGATTCTGCGCCCCGGTGATGTCATCCACTTCGGAACGCGTCTGCCTCACGCCGTGCGCGCTTGAGCCTTCCAAGATGGCGCTGTTCATGTTGGATTCACGTGAACGATCACCGAAGAAGTAATCGGACTCTGTTCTGTTGAGGGGTAAAGGCCTAGGCCTTCACCCCTCAACAGTTTCACCTTGTAGGTGCGCGGAAATGCGCGTTAATACCTAGAAGTAGCTTGCAAGGGGTCCAGCATCAGTTGCGATCACGTGAACCGGAGTATCGAAGACATCAGTGAGTACTTGGTCTGTCATGATCTCTTCGGACCGCCCCTGGTAAGCGATAATGCCGTCTTTGAGCGCAACGATGCGCGTGGCATAGCGGGCAGCAAAATTAATGTCGTGAAGAACAATGACGATGGTGCGCTTAAATTCTTCAGCTGCCCGCTTGAGTAGTTTCATCATCTCAACGCTGCGTGCGATATCCAGATTATTGAGGGGCTCGTCAAGAAGGATGTAGTCCGTTTCCTGGCATAAAACCATCGCGACGTAGGCGCGTTGACGTTGCCCACCGGATAGCTGGTCAAGATAACGCGTTTCGATCGAGTCGAGTCCCAAGAAATTGATGTAACGGGTGATGATTTCTTCATCCTGGGTATTCAGGTGCCCATGGCTGTGTGGAAAACGACCGAAGGCAACAAGCTGGCGGACAGTCAGGCGCGATACGAAATGATTCTCCTGGCGAAGAATAGACAAGATCTTCGCCAGTTCTTTCGATTTTGTTGTTGAGACATCCGCGCCGCCGACTGTAATTGTGCCCTCATCGATGCGGAGGAGACGTCCAATCATGGTCAGAAGCGTCGACTTTCCAGCGCCGTTCGGGCCGACGAGGGCGGTAATGCCGCCGCGCGGAAGCTCAAGGCTGACGGGACCGATGTGGACGGCCTCGGAATAATGCTTAGCGACTGCATTGAGCTGAATCATAGACGTCCCTTCTTCAGAATCGTCACGATAAAGGCCAGACCGCCGATGAATTCGATAATGATCGATACGACGCCCTGTGCATTAAAGATATGGTTCATCAAGAAATACGAGGCGGAAAGAATTGCCAGACCAAGGGCAACCGACATTGCGAATAAGTATTTGTGATCGCTGGTTGGTGAGAACTGGTAGGAAAGCGTTGCGACTAAGAACCCAAGGAAAGTCATCGGGCCGACGAGCGCAGTCGATGTGGCGATCAGTAGAGAAACCAGAACCAATACGATGATGCTGGTGTGTTTGTGGTTGAGACCGAGGTTAGTGGCGGTCTCGCGCCCCAAAGCGATGACATTGAGCCGGTTCGAGAGAAGAAAAAGGGAAAGCGCCGCGATAGCGACGATAGGGAGAGCAACGGGGTAGTAGGCGCGATCAGCGTTTGAGATTGAGCCGAATAGGCGGGCAGTCAGGACGTCGAATTCGCTGGGGGTCAATAACCTTTGCATGAAGGTGGCAACGGATCCAAGGCCCGCCCCCAACATCACTCCAATCAAGAGCATTGCGTGCATTGACGCATGTTGGCTGGTTAAAAGCCACGAATACAAAAGCAGAGTGAAGAGAACCATGATGGCCAGCTGGAAGATGAACATCGGTAGGTTCTGCGCAGCGTTAAACCCCGCAACACCGGCAAAGAAAATAACGGATGTATTGATCACGCGGTACAGGGATTCAAAACCGAGGATCGAGGGGGTAATAATCCGATTGCCTGCAACGGTTTGGAAGGCAACGGTTGCAAGGCCCCTGACATATGGCGACAACCGCGATTGCAAGGATGGAAAAACGCGCGCCTTCTGGCAATCGGCCAAAAACTTTGGACTGGTGACAGGAACCGGATTCTTCCACAGCAATAGGCCAACACAACAAATGGCCGCAACGATCAGTGTCGCGGCAAAGAGCAGCCACCAGCGTCGCTGAGCAGAAGAATTTACAAAGGAAGATGATGAAGAGCGCTTCATTGCAATCCTCCTTTGCGGCTTTGACGCAGGATGAGTGCAATAAAGACGAAGGCCCCGACGATCCCCAAGATGACAGAGACGGGCATCTCGAAGGGGGAGATAATCGTCCGCGCTAGAAGATCAGCAATCGTAACAAGAGCGATGCCGGAGAGGCAGACCCAGGGAAGGTTTTGGCGAAGGTGGTCCCCCAAAGCCATGGAGATCAGGTTGGGAACGACAAGGCCAAGGAAAGGCAGGGAGCCAACGACAACGGTAACGACACCTGTGGCTAAGGCGATTAACCCCGTGGCAATGAGGATTACTCGGTGATAGTTCACGCCTAAGGTCGTTGCGATGTCTTCACCGAGGCCCACCGCTGTTAGGCGATCGGCGAGGACGACGACGCCAAGAACAGCAAGCGTGACGATCCAAAGAATTTCATACTGGCCGGTATAAACACTGGTGAAGGATCCTTGGAACCATACGCTGAGGTTTTGAAGAGTATTTGTTTCAAGCGCAAGGAAGGTCGAAACTGCCGAAACGACCGCTCCCAGCATCATTCCCATGATGGGAACCAACAGTGAAGAACGCAGAGATACCCTTCGGAGTAAGGCAAAAAACACCATGGTCCCCAAGAAAGCAAAGGCAACTGCGACCGTCATACGAAGAAGGACTGACGCGCTGGGATAAACGATCATAATCGCCAGCAATCCCAAGCCTGCCCATTCGGTGGTTCCCGTTGTCGTGGGTTCTGCGAAGCGGTTCTGAGTAATGATCTGCATGACCAGACCGCACATCGACATCGCAGCACCCGAAAGTATGAGTGCGACGGTCCGCGGGATACGAACGGTCATGAACATGTCCCATCCGTCATCGTGGGACAGAATTGAATATTCCCCGGTGCACAACGAAAGAATGAGAAGTCCAAGGACGGCAAACGCAGAGGCAAGCAGTGCGATGCGTCGTTTAAGGACTCGGGATGAGCGTTGGTTTGTCACGGAAGTTTGAACCATAAGTAGTTAGGGTGTGTTGGCCCTGGAAAGGACCAACACACCCCTGTGTTAAGAATGAGTTCTCAGGCGAAGGACTGGGAACTTACTTATTTGCCGCAGCCTTTTCAAAGGAATCTGCAATCGAGTTCAAGATCTTCGTGTATGTGATGATGGACTCGTTGGTGTAGGTGTCATTCGGTGCGTAAACCGTCTGCCCCTTCGTCAGGGCAGTGACATTCTTCAGCGCAGCATTTCCGTCGATAACTGACTGCGCGGGAGTGTAGCTACCTTCCTTGGAAATCGCGGCGTCGCGGTCAAGAACGAAGATCCAGTCGGGGTTTGCTCGGGCAATGGCCTCGACGGAAATATCGTCACCGGTGTGAGAGTCGGTGCTGCCCTGAACTTCAAGCGCGGGCTTGAGGCCCAGAAGATCGAAGATCGGTCCCCATGTGCGGCCCTTGGAAGGAGCAACGTAGCCGATGTTGCCACCGGAAACGTCCACGGCCATGACGGTGGACTTACCGTCGTATGCCTTCTTTGCGCGATCGAGCGCATTGTTGAAGTCATCGACCAGCTTCTTTGCGTCCTCTTGGTGTCCGAAAATCTCACCGAGGTCGGTGACCTGACGATTGAGTTCTTCGTTGAGAGGCTTGCCCTCACGCGGTTCAAGGTTGATCAGCGGAACACCGGGGTTCATTTCTGCAATCTGCGAATCAAATCGAGTGAAACGCTGACCTGAGATGATCAGATCGGGGTTTGATGCTGCAAGAGCTTCGAGGTTTGGGTCGCGGTGCATGCCGATATCGGCGACGGAGTCGGTGTTGTAGGCCTTGACGGTCGAAGGGATGAGCTTCTTCGGAGCAGCAACCAAGGGAACGTTCCACTGTGCCAAGACCTCGAATGTGCGGTTGTCGAGCGAAGCGACGCGCTGGACGGGCAGCTTGATCTCAACGTTTCCTTGGTCGGATTCGATAGTGACCGAGCTGGGTGCGGAGCTGCTTGAGCTTGCGGGCGCGCTTGTGGGGGATTGGCTTGACGAGGCCGTGCCCCCTGAGCAAGCGGTTAGAGCCATCAAAGATGCTGCACCAAGAGCGGTCAGAGACAGGAGCTTACGCGACATTTTTTCTCCAGCAGAATACGAAAATAGCGGGCGTGCAGGCCTCGTTAATTAAGAAAGGCTTACCTAACTAAAAGTAGGTGAGTAGGAATTCTGTGGCAACTATTGCGGATCATCTCACTGTTTTGACGGGCAGCCCGTCAGATCGCGGCCTACTCAAGCAGGCCTTTCACGGCAGTATCCAACTCACGCAGCCAGGCCTCGGCGGAAGCATCCGAAGGCATACGCCAATCTCCGCGCGGGGAGAGCGAGCCACCCGCCATGACCTTGGGGCCATTGGGAAGCGCGCTGCGCTTGAACTGCTGGGTGAAATAGCGACGGATAAACAGGCGCTCCCACTTCACGATTTCGTCCAAGGAGTATGAAACCTTGTCCTCTTCGGGGTAGCCAGCGGGCCAGTCCCCTCGAGATGCATCGGACCACGCGTGCTCTGCCAAGAATGCAATCTTCGACGGGCGAGCCCCGCGTCGAAGCACGTAGTACAGGTTGAAGTCTTGCAGGTTGTAGGGGCCGATCTTGTCCTGCGTGGACTGCATCTTCTGCCCCGGCTTTGCGGGAACAAGCTCCGGAGAAATTTCGGTTCCCAGAATCGACAGTAAAATCTCGCCAACTTCGGGGGAGAACTGGCCAGAAGACACCACCCAACGAATCAAGTGCTGGATCATCGTCTTAGGGACGCCGGTATTGACGGCGTAGTGACTCATCTGGTCGCCCACACCGTAGGTGCACCAACCCAGCGCAAGCTCTGAGAGATCACCAGTACCCAAGACAATACCGCCCAGGTGATTTGCGAGGCGGAAAAGATAGTCCGTGCGCAGTCCTGCCTGAACATTCTCAAAAGTCACGTCATAGTCGTCGTGGCCATCGGCGTAGGGGTGATCGATATCGGCCAGCATCTGCCTGGCTGCGGGGGTGATATCGATTTCCTTGAAGGAGACTCCCAAGCTTTCGCACAGCGCAATCGCATTGGTCTTTGTGCGTGCAGAAGTCGCAAAGCCGGGAAGGGTGTAGCCCAGAATATCTGTACGCGGGCGGCCCAAGAGGTCCATCGCACGAGCCGCAACGATCAGCGCGTGCGTTGAATCCAAACCGCCAGAAACCCCAATGACAATCTTGGGCTGGCCAATAGCGCTCAAACGCTTCGCGAGCCCCGCAACCTGGATGTTGTAGGCCTCGTAGCAGTCCTGCTCCAGCTGGTTCGGATCATCGGGGACGAAGGGGAAGCGATCGACCTCGCGTTCCAAACCCAGATCCGTTCGCGGCGGGTTCATCTCAATGGCAATGCTGTAGGGGCGTGGAATTGAGAGGCCCTCAAGCATCTTTTGAGCGTTGTCGGTGAAAGAATTCTGACGCGTGCGCTCGGTGCGCAGGTGCTCGACATCGACGTCCGCAGTGGTGATCTGGGTTCCCGAGGCGAAGCGCTGCCCGGCGGCAAGAAGCTGGCCGGCCTCGTAGATCAGGGTCTGCCCATCCCACGCAAGGTCGGTCGTTGACTCACCCGGGCCGGCGGCAGTGTAGACGTACGCGCAGGCACAGCGCGCGGAGGTCGACTGTGCCAGGAGCTTGCGTTCGTCGCTCGTCCGACGGTAATGGGGGAGGCGCTCAGGTTGAGCAGCACCGTTGCGCCTGCGAGCGCTAGGAGCGATGCGGGAGTGACGGGAACCCACATGTCTTCGCAGACCTCAATACCCACACACAGCCCCGGGATATCAGTGACATCGATCGTCACGGAGCCGAAAGGCAATAGGGGAGCGTCGCCCGTGTAGGGCTCCGTTGGGGCCCACGGAGCCTGAAGAAGATCGTTATCAAAGCTCGGCGGAGTCACGAAATGACGCTTTTCATAGAACTCGCGGTAGTTTGGAAGATAGGACTTCGGGATGACCGCAAGTGCGCGGCCTCGGTGAATTGCAACCGCGCAATTGTACAGGGCTGCTCCCTTGCGCAGGGGCGCGCCGACGACGATTAAGGGGAGAAGATCCGCGCTGGCAGCAATGATGGTGGTGAGCGCACGCTCGACCTCATCAAGAAGAACGTCTTGAAGGAGAAGATCATCGATTGCATACCCCGAAACGCACAGCTCAGGGAAGAGCGCGATCGAGACACCGCGTTCATCGCAGCTTCGCGCGGCTGCAATGATTTCTTCGGCATTGGCCAGTGGCTGTGCGGGATGAACGGGGAGCGTCACTGCCGCCACGCGCGCGAAGCCCTGGTCGTAAAGGGAATGGAAGTTCATGGCTTTCCTCCTGAGTCGCTAGGGCTATTGTCGCCTACTTGGGCGCCTTGCGCCTTCCCCCGAGGCCGTAGCCGGGTAGGTGTGTTTAGCTCAGTTCCTTCATGACAGCTTCAAAAGACTGCGCGACGGGGTCGCGGATGATGAGGTCTGCGTCAGCGTCGGCGTTCGTTGGCGTCGCGTTCATCAAGACCAGATGTGAACCCGAGAAATAGTTGAGTAATCCGGCGGCGGGATAAACGACCAGAGACGTCCCAGCAACGATCAATAGATCGGCGCGTGCGATTGCCTGAACGGCACCGCTGATGACTTCTTCGTCCAGAGCTTCGCCATACATGACGATGTCGGGGCGGAGCTGTCCGTGGCAGCGCGGACAGGTTGGGACTATCTCTTCAAATGCCTCGGGAATTGAGGAAAGCGGATAGCCGGCCCCACAAGTGGTGCACAGCAGATGCTCCCAATTTCCGTGAAGCTCCCAAACTGTGCGTGAGCCCGCCCGCTGATGAAGGCCATCGATATTTTGAGTGACGACGCATTCAAGAAGCCCAGACGACTCGAGCGAAGCAAGTGCGCGGTGGGCGCCATTGGGCGCTACCGGCTTATGGACTTCGCGGAACCACTCCCAATAGGCCTCGGGATGAACCGAAAAGAAATCGATACTGAGGACCTGTTCCAAGGGGATTGTGCGCTCTTGGAAGTAGAAGCCGTTTGCGCCGCGGAAATCTGGAATACCTGACTCCGTGGAGACTCCCGCACCGCCGAAAAATACTGTTGAAGCAGAGGTGCGAATCCAATTCGCAAGGGTTGAAATATCAGTGGTCATCGTGGCTCCTTTGACGATGGAACCGTTTAAGAATACGCCGAGGCCGGGGCTGCTATGTGCACCCCGGCCTCGTATTACGTGGAAAAGACGCGTCAGATCAGCGTGAGAGCCTGACGTGCGATTGCCAGCTCCTCGTTGGTAGGAACAACCATGACGGTAACAGAGGAATCATCGGTCGAAATGGTCGTTGCGGCAGAGAAACGCTGGTTGTTCACCTCGTCATTGATGCGCACACCGAAGGGGAGGAGGCGCTCGCAGACCTCGCGACGCAGATCCGCATCGTTCTCGCCAATGCCGGCGGTGAAGGTAATGACATCCAGGCCGCCAAGTTCGGCAGTGTAGGAGCCGATGTACTTGATGATGCGGGTGACGTAGATATCCAGAGCGAGGCGTGCACGGCGTGCGACCTCGGGGTCCTCAGAATCGACCATGTGGCGAACGGCGCGCATATCGTTCTCTCCGGTCAAGCCCTTGAGGCCCGACTGCTTGTTGAAGAGGTCATCGACTTCGTCGGCGCTCCAGCCGGTCTGACGCTGCAGGTGGAAAACGACGGCGGGGTCGATATCGCCGGTGCGGGTTCCCATGACCAAGCCCTCGAGAGGGGGGTCAGGCCCATCGAGGTGTCGATCGGACGGCCAGCCTTGACCGCGGACACCGAGGCGCCATTGCCCAGGTGGAGGACGATCTGGCGCAGAGCGTCGTTACCCATGAGGCGAGCAACCTGACCCGAGACGTACTGGTGAGAAGTGCCGTGAGCGCCGTAGCGGCGCACCGCGTACTTTTCGGCGACTTCCTGCTTGAGAGCATAAGTCGCAGTCTCCTCGGGAAGACGCTGGAAGAAAGCGGTATCGAAAACTGCCACGTGAGGGGTGTCGGGCATGAGCTCGCGGGCAACGTCGATGCCCTTGAGGTGCGCGGGGTTGTGCAGGGGAGCCAAGGCGCACAGCTCATCGATCAGGTCACGGACCTCGTCGGTGATCAGTGCCGGTCCATCGAAGTACTTACCACCCTGAACGATGCGGTGGCCAACGGCAACAATGTTGGCCTCGGCAAGAGAAGGGCCAACTTCGTCAAAGAGGCGCAGAACCTCGCGCATGCCAACTTCATGGTCGGCAATGGGTTCGTTCACATCGACGACCTTCTCGCCGTACTTGTGCTGGATGTGGCCCTCAGATTCGCCGATGCGCTCAACGAGGCCCTTGGCGATTGCGTCACCATTATCGGGGTTGACAAGCTGGTATTTGATGGAGGAAGAACCAGAGTTAATAACGAGAACGGTGTCGGTCACGACATACCTTCCTTGGGAGTGCTGACGACCCGGGGCAACTCGACGAAGCCGGAGGTCGTCCGCCCGGATTGTTGTGGGCAGTTAACTGAATTTTACTCGCGTCTATTACGCGGACGTGATTCGAGGGTGTGGGATTGTCCCCACACCCTCGAGAGTCGTTAGCCCTGTGCCTGAACGGCTGTCAAGGCGACGGTATTGACAATGTCTTCAACCAACGCGCCGCGTGAGAGGTCGTTCACGGGCTTGTTGAGTCCCTGCAAAACCGGGCCAATCGCAACGGCGCTGGAAGAACGCTGAACGGCCTTGTAGCCAATATTTCCAGCGTTGAGCGAGGGAAGATGAAGACGTTTGCGTGGCCCGCGACGGGGGAGTCGGGCAGCTTGACCGAGGCGACGGCCTCGTCAACGGAAGCGTCGAACTGGATCGGTCCCTCAAGCGCCAGCTCGGGAGCCTTCTCGCGGGCAAGGCGGGTGGCCTCGACAACCGCATCCACGTCCACGCCCGAACCAGAGGTGCCGGTCGAGTAGGAGAGCATGGCAACCTTCGGGTCGAGGCCGAACTGGCGCGCGGTCGCGGCCGAGGAAATCGCGATATCTGCCAGCTGCTCGGGGGTCGGGTTGGGGTTGACGGCGCAGTCGCCGAATGCCCACACGCGATCCTTCAGCAGCATGAGGAAGACCGAAGAAACGATCGAGACACCGGGAGCGGTCTTAATGATCTGGAAGGAAGGAACGATGGTGTGAGCGGTGGTGTGGATGGCGCCCGACACCATGCCGTCGGCGTCGCCCATGTGAACCATCATCGTGCCGAAGTAGGAAACGTCGCGAACCTTATCACGGGCCTGCTCAATGGTCACGCCCTTCTTTGCGCGCAGGCGTGCAAACTCTTCGGCGTAGCGCTCCGCGTATGCGGGATCGTCGACGGAAACGACGCTGGCTGCCGAAACATCCAAGCCAAGCTCCGCTGCTCGTGCGCTGATCGCCTGAGCATCGCCGAGCAATACCAGGTCGGCAATTCCGCGCTCAAGAACGATTGCGGCTGCACGCAGGACGCGATCGTCTTCGGGTTCGGGCAAGACGATGCGCTTGCGGTTGGAGCGGGCGCGTTCGATGAGGTCTGCCTGGAAAGAAAGGGGAGTGACAACCTGCGGTGCCTCAAGCGCCGAGGCCGCTTCCAGAGTTTGTGCGCTGAAAGGCAGCTCCAGAACGGGCAGTTCCGTCTGAACGTGCGAGGCCATGGCCGAGGGAAGAGCAACTGCGGCCAGGCGGGTTGCGTGCTGGCGTGCGCGGCGCTCAAGAACTTCAATCTCGCGCTGAACGAGCTCGGGCGATGCGCCTTCGGTGTCAAAAGCGGCGATCACGCGCGCATTCGTTGAAGCTGCGACGTCGAGGTTCCAGCCCAAGGTGTCGAAAGTTGACACGGAGCCTTCGGGGAGTGCGTCAATGAGGACGATGTCTTCTGTGTGAGAGCGGATATCTTCCACGACGCGGGGAAGGGCTTGCTCGGGGTTGGAGGTGATGGCCTCGATTGTTGAGGTGCCACCGGCGCTCACCCGTGCCAGCGTTGATGAGGGGACAAGCTTGGCGAAGTCGTCACTGACTGTGAGGCGGCTTCTGCCTGTGCGGCAATGACGATAAAACGGGCGGTCACGTCTGCTCCTTGCGTGTTGGGTCTAGTCGTGCGGCTGTTTGGTCGGAAACCAAGGAAGCCAACGGGACTATGGTAGTCCTCCCGTGTTCAGTGCGTCGCGCTCATCCCCGGTGACGCGATAGGCTGTGCGTTATGGAAGAGGAATCCTCAGGATCGACAGGTGGAATTGCGACGCTAGCGAGCGTTGCTTTTGTTGTCCTCTCCTGCACGGCGATGGCTGTCCTTGCGGTGATGAATCATCCGCACAAAGCGGTTCTCGTACTAGTGGGAACCATGTTCATCATGGCGGCGATGCGCGCGGTGTGGCCTGGTCGCCCATGGTTTGCTTCACGTCGTCGGTGGGCCGATGTTGGGCTCTATGTCGTTCTTGGAGCGCTTATTTGGTACTTCTCTCCCTACACCGCAACCCTCGGCCTCGGTTAATGTGACCCAGTAAACATTTGTTTCATATTGTGGGCAGTGCTGACTTCTTGTTCTAAACCTGAGACTCTTGCCAAGTCCGTAATCAATCACAAGAGGTTTATGCAATGAGAAAGTTCCTCGAACAAAGCGGCATCCTTTTATGGGTGCTGGCGGCTATTGTTTTGGCTTTGGTCCTCGGCTCCGTCACCGTCGGTGGATCCCACATTATGCCCTCCGCTCTGGGCAATGTGTTCGTCACTTTCTCTACAATTTTTGGCCAGTTCCTCTCCTTCTCTATTCCGCTGATCATCATCGGCCTGGTAACCCCTGCAATCGCAGACCTCGGTAAGGGAGCCGGCCACTGGCTGGGACTCACCGCCGCTCTTGCCTACGCCTCGACGATGTTCGCAGGTTTCTTGACCTACGGCGTATGCGCGTACTTCTTCCCGAAGGTTCTTGTTGGGCAGCTGACTCAGGTCGAAACTCCGAAGGAAGTTCTCAAGACCTACTTCACCATCGAAATGCCTCCGGTCGTCGGCGTGATGACCGCGCTCTTGCTCTCCTTCGTTATTGGAATTGGCCTGTCCTTGGTGCCTCGGGGCGTTCTGCGTAAGGGCTTCATTGAGTTCCGCGCGATCATCACCCGCTTGATCGAGAACATCATCGTTCCGCTACTTCCCCTGCACATCTTTGGTATCTTCTTGAACCTCACCTACACCGGCGAAGCGGTTCACATTATGCGCACGCTCATCCGCGTCGTCGTGATCGTGCTCATCCTCGAAGTTGTCATTCTGCTCACGCAGTACTTTGTTGCCGGTGCGGTTGGCCGCGTCAACCCCTTCAAGGCCATCTTCACCATGCTCCCGGCGTACTTGACCGCTTTGGGAACCTCGTCCTCGGCAGCAACGATTCCTGTCACCTTGCGCCAGACCCGAAAGAATGGCGTGTCGGATGCTGTCTCTTCGTTCACGATTCCTCTTTGTGCAACGATCCACCTGGCAGGATCGACCTCGAAGATCTTCGCCTTTGCCTTCGCGATCGTCTACACCCAGGGCATGACCGTGACCACTACGCAGTGGGTCGGATTTATCTTCATGCTCGGTATCACCATGGTTGCTGCTCCGGGTGTCCCCGGCGGTGCAATTATGGCGGCAACCGGTATCTTGCAGTCGATGCTGGGCTTCGATGATTCTGCAGTTGCTCTGATGATTGCCACCTACATTGCGCTGGACTCCTTCGGAACTGCAACGAACGTGACCGGTGACGGTGCAATCGCGATCATCATGGATCGCGTCACCGGCGGCAAGTTGGGGCCCGAGGGCGATTCCGAGCACACTCGTGAGCTTGCCTTCGATGGAATGGCATACCTCCACAAGGTTTCTGTCGAGGGCGTTGTGAGCCCCGAAGAGCTGGCAGAGTCTGCTGCTCTGAACGGCACGACCATCACCGAGAGCGGTCGTTCCTGAACAATTTCTCACCGCGAATTTAAGGTGGATGCAACGGCGTGCATTAAGCAATAGACTTAATGCACGCCGTTCGCTGTTGATCACTGTGGGAATGGAGCATGACTCGTGGAGCAAGTCGCCATCGATAGCACGTCAGAACCGATAAAGATCGGTGTCCTCACCTCTGGCGGGGATGCGCAGGGAATGAATGCCGCGGTTCGCGCAGTCGTCCGCACCTCTCTTGCCCGAGGCGCTCGCCCCTTTGCGATCCTCGACGGTTGGTCGGGCGCAGTGAAAGGTGGCGATAGCATTCGCCCCATGACCTGGACCGATGCCTCGGGAATCCTCGCGCAGGGCGGAACGGTCATCGGTACCGCTCGTTGCCCAGAATTTCGCGAGTACGAAGGCCGCCACGCAGCGGCACTGCACCTGATCGAACAGGGGATCGACCGCCTCGTCGTCATTGGCGGCGATGGATCGCTGTCGGGAACCGAAGAATTCCGCACGGAATGGGCCCAGCACCTCAGTGAGCTGGTCAATGAAGGCCAGATCAGCGCTGAACAAGCGAAAGCGCATGAGCGCCTCTACATCGTCGGACTGGTTGGTTCCATCGACAACGATATGGTCGGCACCGACATGACGATCGGTGCGGACACCGCACTGCACCGAATCGTCGACGCAATCGACCAGATTTCTTCAACCGCGGCCTCGCACCAGCGCACCTTCATTGTCGAGGTCATGGGACGTCACTGCGGGTACCTTCCCTTGATGTCTGCGGTCGCAGGCGGCGCAGACTATGTCTTCACTCCTGAAGACCCGGCTCGCGACGGCTGGGAAGACGAGATGGTCAACCTGCTCAAGGAAGGGCGCGCTGCAGGGCGACGCGAATCGATCATCATCGTCGCCGAAGGAGCAATGGATCGCGCGGGAAATCCCATTACTTCCCAAGACATTGCCGATGCTTTCAAGGAACGTACCGGCGAAGACGCGCGAATCACCATCTTGGGCCACGTTCAACGAGGCGGTACCCCCTCTGCCTATGACCGCTGGATGTCGACCCTGCTTGGCTACGCAGCGGTTCAAGAAATCCTGAACCCCGCAGATCCCGATGTTGCCTCAATTCTGGGCGTGCGGCATAACCGCGTGACCCGCATTCCGCTCATGGAAGCGGTTCATGAAACTCGCGGCGTTAAAGACCTCATCAAAGCTGGGGATTTCCAGGCAGCGCAGGCTGCTCGAGGTCGTTCCTTCACCGTGATGGTGGGGATCAACCAGCTTCTGGCAACACCTCCTCATCTCGCGGACAATCCCCCGAAGGAACGCGGCAAGCGTGTCGCTATTCTGCACGCCGGAGGCCTCGCGCCGGGCATGAACACCGCGGCACGTGCAGCGGTCAGGCTCGGCATTGCCAAGGGATGGACGATGCTCGGCGTTGACGGTTCATGGGCCGGCTTGGCAGATAACCAAGTTCGTGAATTGACGTGGGAAGACGTTGAAGGTTGGGCTTTCCAAGGTGGTGCTGAACTGGGCACTCGTCGCCCGATTCCCCCCCGTCAATGAATACTACGCACTGGGCCGCGCGATCGAGCGCAATGAGATTGACGCTCTCTTGGTCGTTGGAGGCCTGAACGCTTACCTTGCCGTCAAGGAAATGACGAACGAATTGGATCGCTACCCGGCGTTCCGCATCCCGATCGTTCTGGTTCCGGCCTCGATCGATAACAACCTTCCCGGTGCGGAACTAGCAATCGGTACCGATACTGCGCTCAACAACGCGGTGTGGGCGCTTGATCGGATCAAGGAAAGTGCTGCGGCCTCGAAGCGTTGTTTCGTAGCGGAACTCATGGGGCGCCGCTGCGGATACCTAACCCTCATGGCGGGCATCGCCTCGGGCGCCGAGTACGCCTACTTGAATGAAGAAAACACGACTCTGGCGGAAATCGATCAGGATGCGCATCGCATGCACCAGACCTTCGAAAACGGGCGTCGACTCTTCCTGGTCGTCGTCAACGAAGAAGCCGATGCGCACTATAACCGCGAATTCCTCGCTAACGTTTTCGAGGCCGAAAGCGGTGGCCTCTACGATGTGCGTTCCTCCGCTCTGGGTCACCTCCAACAGGGCGGAACCCCGACTCCCTATGATCGTCTTCTCGCGACTCGCCTGGTCAATGCAGCTCTTAACGAATGCGAAGACCAGTTTGCCGACGGGCGAGCACAAGCCGTCTACGTAGGCGATATGGGGAATGCAATTCAGGTGCGTCCTGTTGAGCACATGTTCGATGACCTCGACTTTGCAAACCGACGCCCCTTCAACCAATGGTGGCGCGATCTTCGGCCGATTCTGGCTGCAGTATCGGTGCAAGCGCCGCCGCGTGAACTACAGCCAGTGACTATTATTCAGGCTGAGGGCTTCGGCCACTGAGCGGGAATACCGGAACTTTCGATAATCAGGAGAATGCACGATGAGCGCAATTGACCCGACGACGACCCCTGCCTGGGCAGAACTAGACGAACACGCGGAGGTCTTTAACCCCGACCTGCGTGCATGGTTCCAAGATGATCCGCAGCGCGCCCAAAAGTGGACGCTGAATGTGGCGGACCTGCATGTCGATTTGTCCAAGAACCTGATCGATGACGCGACTTTGGAACAGCTTCTTGCGCTGGCCGACCAAACCGAGGTCTTCGCTCTTCGTGACGCGATGCTGCGAGGCGATCGCATCAACGTGACCGAAAACCGTTCCGTCCTCCACACGGCATTGCGCCGCGCAGCGGGCGAGGAACTCATTGTCGATGGGCGCAATGTTGTCGCCGATGTTCGCGAGGTTTTGGAGCGCGTCTATTCCTTCGCAAACCGCGTCCGCTCGGGTGAATGGGTTGGTGTCACTGGCAAGCCCGTGAAGACCGTGGTCAACGTGGGAATTGGCGGCTCTGATCTGGGTCCCGTCATGGCCTACGAAGCCCTTAAGCCCTACGTCCAAGAGGGCTTGGAGTGCCGTTTCATCTCCAATATTGATCCGACCGACGTGGGTGAGACCACCAAGGATCTAGACCCCGAAACCACTTTGGTCATTGTCGCCTCGAAGACCTTCACCACCCTGGAAACCATCACCAATGCACACGCCGTGCGCGACTGGTTCTTGAGCTCCCTGCGTGCCAAGGGGATCATTAACAATGATCCCGAGCAGGAGAAGGACGCCATCTCCAAGCACTTTGTCGCCGTTTCAACGGCGTTGGACAAGGTTGCGGAATTTGGTATCGACCCGGCGAATGCTTTCGGATTCTGGAGCTGGGTGGGTGGACGCTACTCGGTAGATTCTGCAATCGGCACCTCGCTTGCAATCGCCATCGGTCCCGAGCATTTCGAAGAATTCCTCGGCGGAATGCGCGCAATCGATCAGCACTTCGCCTCGGCAGCGCCGAAGGAAAATCTCCCGCTGATCATGGGCCTGCTCAACGTCTGGTACTCGAACTTCTTGGGTGCTGATACCCACGCAGTCCTCCCGTATTCGCAGTACCTGCACCGTTTCCCCGCCTACCTCCAGCAGCTCACCATGGAGTCCAACGGTAAGTCCGTGCGCCGCGATGGCTCTCCGGTCTTCTACGACACCGGTGAGGTTTTCTGGGGAGAACCCGGCACCAACGGTCAACATGCCTTCTACCAGCTGATTCACCAGGGAACCCGTATGGTTCCGGCAGACTTCATCGCCTTTGCCCGCCCGACCTGGCCCATCCGCGACGGCGAAGCTGATATGCACGAGCTGTTCTTGTCGAACTTCTTTGCTCAGACTAAGGCGCTGGCTTTCGGAAAGACCGCAGAAGAGGTTCGCGCCGAAGGAACCGCAGAAGAGCTGGTGTCCGCCCGAGTCTTTACCGGTAACCGTCCGACGACCTCGATTATGGCACCCGCGCTGACCCCCGCCGTCCTCGGCCAGCTCATCGCCCTCTACGAGCACATCACTTTCGTTGAAGGCGCTGTCTGGGGACTGGATTCCTTCGACCAGTGGGGCGTGGAACTGGGCAAGGTCCTCGCCAAGCAGATCCTCCCCGCAATCGAGGGCGACCAGAGCGTTTTGGCCCAGCAGGATTCCTCCACTCGCGAGCTCATCGAGTTCTACCGTGCGAATCGCTAAGGGATAGCCGCAGGCTTGTGCGGGTCGTAGTCATTGCCGAGGCAGTGGCTGCGGCCCGCTTTTTTCTTGCCTGGGGTGGGGCTTAGGAATCCTTAGACGCTTCCTGCCCTCTGTAAAGGAAAGGTCCTTCAGTGGCGGAGGTGTTCGTGCTGCGCGTGCGAAATCGATTCAACTTGGAAGGTCGAATGAGCGATTTCGACAGGGAAATGGTGCATTGCGCACTCGTTCAGAGAGTGAATAATCTGGTCGCGCTGGCCGGCGGTAACCGCCTCGGAAACCTCAATATGTGCGGTAACGGTCACCAGGTTTGAAGCTACCGAGCTCACGTGAAGATCGTGAACATCCTCGACCAAGGGTATTGACAGCATGTGCTGACGGACCTGTTCAAGATCAATCTCTGCGGGCACTTCTTCCATCAAAATCCGCAGGGTTCGAAGCAATAACATGCACGCACGCGGAGCCATCAAGAGTGCGATGAAAATCGAGGCTAGTGCATCCGCGCGACTCCATCCGCCAATTAATTCAACAGTTGCAGCAATGATGACTGCAAAAGAACCCAAAGCGTCGTTTGCCACTTCAAGAACGGCTGCGCGCATATTGAGCGATGCGTGGCGCCCACCGATCAACACCATCAGCGAGAGCGCATTCGCGACCAAGCCCAAACCCCGACCCACAGCATGGGCGCTGCGTGGACCTCAACGGGGGAGACCAGACGCTGGATGCCTTCAATGGCAACCAAAAGACTGATGATAACCAACATGCCTGCTTGGAAGGCTGCAGCAAGAACTTCCGAACGTGCCCATCCCCACGTCCGTCGATTATCACGAGGGCGCATGGCCAGGCTCGCAGCGATGAATGCAATGATCAATCCCGCAGAGTCAACCGCCATGTGTCCGGCATCAGCGGCAAGAGACAAAGAAGATGTGAAGAAAGCAGCAACAAGTTCTGTGAGGAAAATCGTTGCTGTGATTGCTAGTGCGATCGCAAGCCTTTTCCGAGAAGCACTGTGGCCGTGTGAGTGATCATGTCCATGCGAATGATCATGACCGTGGGAATGCGTGTGTTCGTGGCGGCTCGCTGATACTTTTTCCGCAGTATATTCGCAGGCATTCTCGCTCTGCCCAGCGCAGCACCTCGACTCTGAGTGTGATTCCTGAGGGCTTGGCGTCAGTGGGGATTCGGACATAGTGAATAGCATAGTGCCCTGTCTTCGGCGAAGACAGGGCACTGAGAGCGAACAGTCCTGTTGATCAGAGTGTCAACATGACCTTCGTCGCGCGACGTTCATCCATGGCAGCGTAGCCCTCGGCTGCCCGCTCAAGAGGCAGAACCAGATCGAAGACAGCGCCCGGGTTGATCTCGCCGCGGTAGATCAGGTCGATCATCGTGGGCAGGTACTTGCGCACGGCTGCCGGGCCGCCAAACATGTGGACTTCAGCAAAGAACATGCGGTCCATGTCCAAAGAAACACCGTGGGGCACACCCACAAAAGACAGATGTCCTCCGGGGCGCACACAGCCAAGTGCCTGATCGAACGACGCTTCGTTGCCCACCGCCTCGACGACGCCGTCGGCGCCAAGGCCGTCGGTCAGTTCCTTGATGCGAGCAATACCTTCCTCGCCGCGCTCTTCGACGATGTCGGTCGCGCCGAACTGGCGGGCCAGTGCCTGGCGGTCCGCGTGGCGCGACATC
>BNJU01001853.1_pt1 | contig 47842 bp, 61 predicted proteins | sample 8539281 | NCBI WGS metagenome assembly BNJU01 (sample SAMD00202456, study PRJDB9452) | human saliva metagenome | isolation source: human saliva | place: Japan
TAGAAGAATAATTAGACATATACCGCTCTATCTATAAAATGTGAGGGCGTTGTTTTATTTATATATGGCTATAACAAAAATCTCCATCCTAAACAGAATGGAGATTTTTGTTTATTAATTAGCCGATGTAATGGAGCCTTTAAAGGTTTCATCAATAAATTTCTTGATGGCTTCAGATTTATAAATATCGGCAATTTTTTTGTATGTTTCGTTATCTTTATCTTGGCTGCGTACAGCGAGAATCATAACAGCTAATGGTTCATCCTTTGGCTCTAAGAAGAATCCTTGTTTTTCTACGTTAAGGCCTGCGCTTTGAACATAGTTCATAGGGATAGCTGCTACGGCTACATCGTCAAGACTGCGAGGCAATTGTGCCGCTTCTAGTTCTTGAATTTGTAGGTTTTTAGGGTTAGATGTAATATCTGCAACAGTTGCTTTGAAACCAACGCCTTCTTTCAATGTAATAAGGCCGGCTTTAGCAAGTAATGCAAGACCGCGACCACCATTGGTTGGATCGTTAGGAATAGCTACGATAGCGCCATTTGGTACATCTTGTGCACTATGTACAGAGTTACTATACAACCCCATAGGCATTAAAATCGTTTTGCCAATAGCTACAAGCTCGGAACCATTTTGTTTGTTAAAGTTTTCCATAAATGGAACGTGTTGGTATGCGTTGAGTTGGATATCTCCATCAGCCAATGCTTTGTCCGGTGTTACATAATCGGAGAATTCCACAACCTTGAGGTTAATACCTTGCTTTTGAGCCTCTTTTGCAACAGCTTCTGCTACTTGAGCATGAGGACCCTGCAGTAGCACCAATTTTTAATTTCTTTTTGGCGTATTATTCGTTTGTGTATTGCTGCCACAACCTGCGATGGCGAATAGCGAGAACGCCAACGAGAAGAGGGCAATAAATTTCTTTAATTTCATGATAACATCCCTTTTCTAAATACATATAATATAGATATCCTATCATGTGAATGGGGTTTTTGTATATAGAGTAAAATATATTGGTTATCTATAGATTAAAACTATGGCTTTTCCGATAGTGGTAAAGTTAGTTATTAATATACATCTAAAAAAATCGAAATATGATATAATACAGATACCTTTGTACATACTACAGAACAATATTTAACATATCCTGCAGAGGGCCGTATTCAAGACCGTTTCAGCGAAGGTATTTTGAAAACTATGATTGAAATCGGCAAAGAAACAGTAGAAAATCCAGAAAACTACGACATTCGTGCTAACCACGTGTGGGCCTCTACCTTGGCGTTAAATGGTTTAATCGGTGCTGGCGTACCACAAGACTGGGCCACACATCTTATCGGTCATGAATTGACTGCGGCCTACCATCTTGACCATGGTATTCTACGCATTTGAAAAGATTATGGTCTTGGCGTTGAAGCAGTGGATAAAATTGTGAAGCAATTAGAAAATCATGGTATGACACAAATTGGTGAAAAAGGTGATGTAACACCAGAAGTGGCTCGCGAAATTTTAATACGTGCCTTATAATCGAATTAATTGATTAACCTATTAAAGAAAGGGGGCGAGCCCTATGAATGAAATAAAACATCGAAGTGCGTTTTCTTTTGCACTGCCTATTATGATTCCCATGGGGCTTAGTTTTTTCTTCCTTGGATTAGGTTTTGGCTTGTATGCTACCAGTCAGGGATTCCCTTGGTGGACTGCACCTGTATTAGCCTGTACGATTTTTGCAGGCTCTATGGAGTTCGTAGTCATTGGGCTGTTGATGGCAGGCTTTGATCCGGTGAATGCGTTTATGTTGACTTTATTTGTGAATGGTCGCCATTTCTTCTATGGCTTATCTGTTCTACAGAGATATGTCAATATGGGATGGAAATGGTTTCCTACGGTTGCCTGGATGTGTGATGAAAGCTTTGCGGTCAATGTATCTACGAAATTGCCTGATGATGTTGACGAAAAATGGTTCTACTTCCATGTATCATGGCTTAATTATACCTTTTGGGTTGTGAGCACCTTTGTGGGGGGCTTATTCGGTAATTTGTTGGCCGCTGTAGATCTGCGTGGCATTGATTTTGTACTACCTGGCTTGTTTATTGTCATATTCCTTGAAATGCTATTTAATGCAAAAAATAATAATATCCGTGGGTTTGGTATTGTTGGGGCCATTGTAGCAGTAGTAATGTTACTATTGGTGGGCAAATCCTTATTTATGCTAGCCTCCATGGGCTGTATGCTCGTAGTGTGTTATATAGCGTATAAGTGGGGAGGTGTACATCTTGATTAGTTTTGAAATGGTCATTACTGTTGCTATTGTCGTAGCAGCTACATTACTTACACGTTTTTCCGCTTTTCTTATTTTTCCACCTGGTAAAAAGGCGCCAGCTTTTGTACAGTATTTAGGTAAGGCATTACCTGCAGCTGTTATGGGGATGCTTGTTGTATATACTTTCAAAGATACAGTTGTGATTTCCTACCCTTATGGAGTGCCGGAACTTATTGCTCTATTAGTGACCGCTGGCATGCACCTATGGAAACGGAACATGCTCGTATCCATTGCCGTAGGTACTATAGTATATATGCTTATCGTACAAAATATATAATATTACTCCCGAATCAAAGAGCGTTTTTGGAAAAGTTCTCTATTGTTTGTTGCTTGAAAGAATTTTAAAATGATATGACACTGATTTTGAATTGCTTCTTTAGAAGAATTTGCTGATGGTGTGATGAAGAAATCCCCCTTTCGTCAAACGACTTTGGCCCTGCGGAGCCCGCAGGGCGGAGTCAGACCTGGCCGGTGGAGGCTTGACGGAAGGGGGATTTCTTTACAATGCAATGAATGATTTCTTAGAAGCAATTCAGCAAGTTATTTTAGTTTTAAAATTCTTTCAAGCCCCGCAGCAGTATGATGATTTTCCAAAAACGCTCTTTGATCAAGTAGCTCCATGAGATCCATATCTGTAATGGATAATTTGAAGTCAAAGACGTCAAAGTTAGACTTCATATGCTCTAAGCTTGTTGCTTTTGGCAATGGAATGATGCCTCGTTGGATGTGCCAACGCAAGATGATTTGATGCTTCGTTTTTCCATATTTTTCAGCCAAGCTCTTGATGATAGGGTGCTCGAATATAGGCTGGCGATTGCGTGTGAATGGGGACCACGCCATACCTACTACTTGATGCTTACGCATTAATTGTAATAAGGATTGACGTTGGTTGAATGGGTGGCACTCGATTTGGTTCACCACAGGTTTTTACATTACAGTGGTATAGCAAGTCGATTAAACGGTCTTCGTAGAAGTTGGAAAGACCCAACCCGCGTAGCACGTTTTGGTCGTATAATTCCTCCATAGCGCGCCAGGAACCGTAGTAATCCCCCAATGGTTGGTGAATGAGCATAATGTCTATATAATTAGTATCTAATTTTTTAAAGAGTTTTTCAACAGCGCGCATCGTATTATCATAGCCTGCGTCAGTATGCCAAATTTTTGTGGTTACAATGATGTCGGACCGATTAATACCAGATGCACTCATGCCCTTGCCGACGGCTTCTTCGTTATCATAATAAGCTGCCGTATCGAGTAAACGGTATCCAGCCTGTAAGGCATTCGTTACAGCTTGCTCCGTTTCCTCCGACGTTCCTGTTTTGTAGGTGCCAAATCCGATGGATGGCACAAAGCTACCATTATTTAAAATTCTAAAATCCATACGTTCTTCCATGAGAAACCTCCATATGTATACTTGTTCAGGAATATTATATCAGATATTATTTCTGACTAGTAATATCTAATCATATAGGGAATTAGCTTTCATACAATTCTTATTGATTTTGTGATATACTAAGGTATTGATAAAAAAATCAATACAATGGATAGAGATAAGGTGAAAGTATGAACAAATTTCGACTTGGTGCTGTAATGGTACTATTGGTCATTGTTGTATGTGCGATTACAGGTTGTGGTACATCTACGGTATCCGTTGCCGATGTTACTTATAAAGATATGCCGTTACAAATTCATAATGAAGCGAATGTAACAGCTCTTAATAAGTCCACTATTACGCCCGCTGTATCAGGTGCGGCTACGTATGCTGTGAAGGTAGGCGATAAAGTCACACAAGGTCAAGTGGTGGCGACGATTGATACGTCGGCATTGCAACAACAATTAGCGTCCTTACAAGGTCAGCTTAGTGCGGCCCAATCCTATACGCCATCTGTTGAAACAACAACGACAACGACGGCGCCTACGGTTAGTAGTGCTCAGCTTGAAAGTGCTCGCCAAATGCGTGAAGCTGGTAATATTACAGAAAAAGGAATATAATCGTATTCTAGAACGGTCTCGACCTCAAACTGTGACAACCACAACTGGTGGTGGCGGTGGTGGCAACGGTGCTAGTGTTGCTGCTATTGAGGCACAAATTGCTCAGGTGTCCGCACAAATAGCTGCCGCTAATATTACGGCTCCGATAGCTGGTGTGGTGACTGCTATTTACAATGAAGATCGTCAAATGGCGATTGCAGATCGTCCATTTATGTTGATACAACAAGAGACGCCTATGGTAGCATCATTGAGTATTCCTCGTGATGCGGCTATGAAATTAGCTAGCCCAGAGGCAAAATCAAGCATTAAAGTGTCTTTACATGTCGGTGATTCAGATATTCCCGGTGAGTTGACCTATATAGATACAAACCAGCCTGAAAATGTACCAAGTGTACTAGTTAAGGCTACTTTCAACAACGAAAAAGGAGCTATTAAGGCCGGTGAATTTTATAGTTTGACCATCGAATCTAGTGCTCAAGCTAAGATGCTCGTTGTTCCTGCTGCGGCAGTACGTGAAAATCAAGATGGTAAATATGTATATGTATTAACCGCTGATAATACGGTAGACGTACGTGTCGTTGAAGTAGGGGATGAACAAGATGGATATGTGTCCATCATGACAGGCCTTAATGAAGGCGAACAAGTTATTACAACCAAGGGAACCTTTGAACTAGGTGAAAAGGTGAAGGTTCAATAAATATCTTATGGGTAGCTAGAAACTAGCACCATGAATGTTGAAAGGAGGAGATTATTATTTTAGAATTTAAACGTTTTGAATTAAGAGATAAACCATTAATCGATAAATATTTTGAACAACATCATTACGAAGCGTCGGATAATTGCTTTACTACATTGTATATGTGGCAAGAAGCCTATGGCATTCGTTGGGCTGAAGAAAATGGCGTATTGTACATCCAAGGTGGTGGTAAGCGCGATCCATTCCTATTACCTCCATTTGCTGGTAAGGATGCGAAGTTCCTCGATGGTTTATTGCGTGCAAAAGAATGGTTTGTAGAAAATAAATTACCATTCATTTTCAAAGGTGTTAGCAAGGTTGTGAAAGAACGGATGGAGGAACTATGCCCAGGCCGCTACGTATTCACACCTGACCGTGATAACTACGAATATATTTATAAGTCTGAAGATCTTATCAATTTGTCTGGTAAGAAATTCCGGCAAAAGAAAAATCACTTGAATCAATTCCGTATGCAATATTCCAACTATGAATATGTGCCAATTACAGAAGACATCATTCCATTATGCCGTGAGACAGCAGCGTCTTGGGTGGAAACTCATCACGAAGAAGGTATTGAAGATGAATTAGTGGCTATTAATTTACTCTTTGATCATTGGGATGTCTTGGGCTTAAAAGGCGGCGCTATTAAGTTGTTTGGACGCGTAGAGGCTTTCAGTATCGGCGAATTAATGAATGATAGAATGGCTTTAATTCACATTGAAAAAGCCAATCCGGATATTCGCGGTTTGTATCAAGCAATTAATAATGAATTCATCCGTCATGAATTTAGCAATGTAGAGTTTATCAATCGTGAAGAAGATATGGGCTTGCCTGGTCTTCGTCAAGCGAAGGAATCTTATAATCCTGATCATTTTGCAGAAAAATATGATGCTGTATATGCTAATGAAGCAGATAATGCAACGGGCGGTAAATAATCAGGTCAATTTAATAACGAATATGAGAGTGGTACTGTATGGTGCCACTCTTTTCCGTTATAATAAAGGGTAGAGTGTGTGAAATACATTCTATAATATGAAATATATAGCTCTAGAGCTATTTAGGATAGAAAGGAAATCGTATGGATTTTAGAATTGCTACATCACAAGATACCCCTCAAGTTGAAGCGCTATGGGCGTATTGCTTTGAACCAAAAGAAGATCCCTTCTTTCAATATTATTTTTCTAACTGTTATGAACCGGAGAATACTGTCGTAGGTATCCAAGAAGGTCAATTGCTCTCCACTGTTCATTTGCGTCAATATAACATCAATGTGCGTGGCGCTATCTTACCTACTAGCTACATGGTTGGTGTTGCCACTCATCCAGCCGCACGTCGTGGTGGCGTAGGTGGTGCATTATTGTTGCACTCCTTGGAAGAATTGCGTCGTCGTGGTCAAGGCATTACCATTTTAATGCCTTCTAAAGCGGGATTTTACCAACAATATGGCTGGGATTTGTACGCTCATCAATGGGTGCAGACCATGCCATTAGAGAGTTTGCGTCCTTTGACGGATAAAACCTTATCCTTTGGATTGCTAAATGATGTAGAGCAATGGACATTGCTTGATCCTGTTTACAAAGCCTATACGAAGGATTTATGTGGCTATGCGGAACGGGGTGAGAAGGAATGGAAACGTCTATTAGGCAGTTTCTTTGCTGAAGGTGTGAACATTGCGGTCGTGAAAAAAACGATGAAGGTCAAATCGAAGGTTACGCCGTCTATCGTTTAGGGGCTCCTGAAATTCCTGTTACAGAATTTGTATATACAACGCGTCGTGCTCAACGTGGTTTGCTTAATTATTTTTATAACCATCGTTCTCAAGGTGAAAGCATTCGCTGGAATGAAGGGTTGCATGATACGGGTTATAGATTTGTTCCTGATGGAAAAAAACAGGTCATACAACGATGCCGTATATGATGGCGCGTATCGTAGACGTAGAAACAGCGTTGACTACGGTACCTGTTAATCCAGAAGCCGTTATGATGCCAATTACCCTAAACATTAAGGTTACCGATACATTATGCGATTGGAATAATGGCGTATTTGCCCTTACCCTAGGTGAAAGCACTTTACCTAACGTAAAACGCGTTTCTGCTGAATCTGTGGATGAAATCGACATCACTATAGACATTGGCGGTCTAACAGTCCTGTTGATGGGGGCTGTATCAGCTAAAGATCTTGTGTTTGAAGGTAAATTACAAGGCGAATCTCATTGGATTGATTATCTAGATATGGTATATCCTAAACAAAATACATATATCAATGAATGGTGGTAATATGAGCTGGAGAACATATACAGTAAAAGAAGAGGTAGATACAACAGTATCTGCTTATGTAAAAGAGCGATTTTCTTTATCCTCTCGAAATGTGCAGATGATATTTCGTAAGAAACGGGTGAAGGTCAATAGCCGCGTTGCTCATTCCAAGCGTATGCTAAGAAAAGGGGATGTTATTACTATTGAGTTACCACAAGATAAGGGTTATGGTGTAGAGGTTGAAAAAGGACCTATAGAGATTCTCTATGAGGATGAACACACACTTGTGGTGTATAAGTCTCCATTTATGCTAGTTCATCCAGCAGGTCAAACGAAATATCATACATTGAGTAATCTGGTGGCTGGCTATTATGCTAAACGCGGCGAAGTTCATAAAATTCGGCCTGTTCATCGCTTGGATCGAGATACAACAGGTGTTATTATGTTTGGCAAAACCCGTGAGGCAGAGCAATATTACACTAAACAGCTACAAGAAGGTCGAATTCACCGTGTCTATCGCGGTCTCGTAGAAGGAAAGATTACATCTGATGGTGTGGTGAATGAACCTATCGGTGTGGATCCGGTATTTGATAATCGCCGTTGTGTTGATGAATTTGGTCAAGATGCTGTAACCGAATATCATGTGATTGAATATGATGATGTACAATCGTTGTTAGAGTTTACATTGCTAACCGGACGAACTCATCAAATTCGCGTTCATATGGCTCATATTGGTCACCCTATCATTGGCGATGCCATGTATGGTATGCGGAAAAAACCGTATACGAGACAGGCCTTACATGCCTATTCGTTGACATTTATACCATATGGACAATCTGAACTGGTGACTGTTATCGCACCTGTACCATCTGATTTAGGTCGTGAACTACAAAATAAAAAGCTGCCCTAGGGCAGCTTTTTTTGCATCAAAAGTGTATGGGTTTGATAACGAAAAAGGACTCCTGATGGAGTCCTTTTTTTCATGTAAGGGAGTGTTAGTATTAACATCAAATGACCTATGTATTTAAACAAGTAGTAGGTTTGGGGTTAGTATTACTTGTCGGGAGATAAATACATTAAGTAATCAGGGAATATTTACTTATAATTATCATTTGATGTAGTAATTATAAGTAAATACTATGAAGATAAAATGAACTTCTAAAAAAATATTTTTATGAAATTTAGATGAAATGTAAAAAAATCGTTTATTAAATGTTGATAAATGCCATACTTCTTGATATGATAATAGAGGAGGATAATATCTTCTCTTTATTTTTAAAAATATTTAAAAAAATCGTTCTAGTTATAAGACTTTTTGTTGTTGGGTTAGAAAGGGGCCACTATGAAGTTGCTTATAGCTTTGATGGCCTTTTTGCCTCATAACATATTCTAATACAGCACAAGCGACTGATTGGTACTATGTAAGTCCTGATGACAAAGGTAATCAACTCTTTATAGATAATGATAGTGTTCAAAAAAAGCGATTATGATGCTGTTCTTTGGCTAAAAGTTAATGAACCAGGTGGCGATGAACTTCGCTATAAGGTATATATTAGCCGTTATAATCGGACCATGGAAATTCTAGAAGTAGATGCGTATATGCCAAACGGCACTCAATATGATAATGTTGATTATGATAAAGATCCTGAACCGATTGAAGGCAATACAAATGGTCAAAGCCATCTATAGATTGTTATGGCAATAAATAGCTTGAATTTAATATTTTTAGATATAAATTTAAAAAAATTAAATATAAAAAAATACCTAGCTAGACAGCAACTAGCTAGGTATTTTTTTAATGATAAATGTATTGTAAACACGCAGAGGTGTTACAGTCTTTGTAGATAGGTAGAAATGTAAGATATCCACTAGTGATTGGTAACAACCGTTAGTTTATAGCTGAGCGGCTGTACGGGTTAATTCCAAATCATTAATCATTTGTAAATCGTCTTGCGGGGATCTACCGCCAGTTGTTAAGTAACCGCCTACCATGATGCCATTAAGACCACCTTTTAGTGCGTATGATTGTAAATCACGTAGATTTACTTCTCGACCGCCTGCGGTGCGAATTAATGCATGAGGTAAAATGAAACGGAATACAGCGAAGGTACGTAAAATTTCCATCGGTTTTAACGCTTTGTTATGTTCGAATGGAGTACCCTTAATCGGATTTAATATGTTTAATGGAATGGAATCAATGTTAAGGCGTTTAAGTTCAAACGCCATTTCTACGCGTTGTTCTAGAGTTTCGTTTAGACCTAAGATACCGCCAGAGCAAACGCGAATGCCAGCTTTTTTGGCATTTTCTATGGTAGACATCTTGTCCTCATAGGAATGTGTGGAGCAGATGTCAGGGAAATGACTTGGTGCAGTTTCGATATTGGAATGATAACGAGTAACACCAACTTCTTTTAATTGAAGAGCTTGTTCATAGGTTAACAAACCAAGGGAACAACAAATTTCTAAACCAATTTTTTCGCGAATTTCTTTTAATACGCGTAAGATTTGGTTGAATTCATTAGGGTTGGAAGTGTTGCGACCGCTTGTAACAATAGAGAAGCGAATAGCACCAGCTTCTTTTGCTTTTCTAGCAGCCTCTAAAATCGATTCATCATCCATAAATGGATATTCTTGAACACCTGTATTGTGGTGTGCCGACTGTGCACAGAATTTACAGTTTTCAGGACATTTACCAGAACGAGCATTTACAATCGCGCAAATGTCAACGGAATTATCGTTGAAATGTTGTTTTATTTTATCTGCCATAGCCAATAGAATCATGGTATCTTCATCGGATGTATGGATTAAATCGATGGCTTCCTCTTTAGTGATTTCCCCACCATGTAATATACGATTGGCAATGGTTAATATTTTTTTCATAAGAACCCACCTGGGTTTGTTGCTCTACTGGAAGTGCCATTATAGCCTCCTTGTTATTGTTAACTTATAAAAACGAATATATTTACAATGTAATTGTAGTATTCTTGTATACTAATTGTCAACTGTATAAATTAATTAGTTTACAATATGATATCTTACATATTATATAGAAATATATAGTATAATTAGATATTAGTATTCTATAAGTTAGGAAAGGAGACAATATGCAACCCTTTCGTTTTATACATTGTGGAGACCTTCATTTAGGGGCTCCTTTTCAATATGCTATGGGGATGAGTCGGCATGTAGATCGTGCTGTCGCAGAAGCAACTTATGAAGCTTTCAATAATATCATTGAAATCGCTGTGCGCGAACGCGTTAATGCAGTTGTGATTAGCGGTGATGTTTATAATAGTGAAGATCATAATTTAGAGGCTCAGGTCCGATTTGTGCGTGCTATGTATCGCTTGTGGGAGGCGCATATTCCCGTATATATGGTGCAAGGTAATCATGATCCTGCTGAAAGCTGGCGCGCTGGCTTATCAATGCCTGATAATGTACATGTGTTTTCGGATACACAGGTACAACGATTTCCGTTGATGGTTAATAATATTGAAGTTGGTGGTGTTTACGGCATCAGTTGTGGCCATGGCAATGAACAATCTAATTTTGCTGCACAATATAAAGCCTTTGAACGAGATGAGTTTTCCCTTGCTGTCATGCATGGAACGGTTGGATCTAGTGTGGGCAGTGAACATCATGATGTAACAGGGCCCTGTAATTTGACGGATATCATGCAAGGCGCTATGGACTATTGGGCACTAGGTCATATCCATAAATCACAGGTGATTTCAGAAGACCCTATGGTCGTATATGCGGGCAATCCTCAAGGATTACATCGCAAGGAATCTGGCGCTAAAGGATGCTATATGGTCAACGTATCACATAATGGACATTGTGAATTAGAATTTATTGAGACCAGTGCCATTCGTTTTGAAGATATAAAGATCGATATTGCAGGCATACAAACTGAACGTGAGTTATTAGATTTGTTGAGCCATAAAAAGCAGTCCTTACGTAAAAAATATAATAAGAATACATTGGTATCGGTCCATTTAGTAGGAACTGGTCCAATTCATCGCTTATGCGTGGATGAGTCCGTTCGAAAATTATGGCTACGGGAGACGCAGGCAGAGGAAAAGAGTAAATCTATTTTTGTTATGCCATACCGCATGATTGCTAAAACGCGTCCTACTGTTAATTTGGCAGAACGCCGTTTATTGTCCGACATGGTAGGCGATTATCTACGTGCCTATGATGAAACCGTTACTGATATTGAGGCCGTACGTCAAATCTTGGTCGATCGTCCTGAGTCTAAACGACTTGGCAGTTATTTAGATTTATTATCAGACGATGTATTGAAACGAGTTATGGAACGCAGTGAAATGGAAGGGGTTACGGTGTTAATGGGGGTAAACGATGAACATTAAACAGATTCGACTCGACTCATTTGGGCCGTATGAAAACTGGACATTTAAATCCGGTCCTAACGGTGTACAGCTTGTATATGGCGCTAATGAAAGTGGGAAAACCTCCTTATTAGAAGGTATGCGTTCTCTTTTATTTGGCGGTAAACATAAAAAATATGGTTATGTAAGTGGATCTCTTGAGCTCGACAAAGAGGGGACGGCTTATCATTTAGGCCGACAAAACAAGAATTTAGATTTTTATTCTCCTGGTGAGCCTAGCATAAAGGACGAGCCGAATCAATTGTGGTGGCATGGGCTCGATAAAAAAACGTATAACCGCATATTCGGCCTTACGTTAGAGGACCTTCAAGGCGTAGATATACTCAATGAAGTAGATGTACGAGCTAGATTCTTTGGCGCCGAAGGGGGGCGAGCAACTCGGTGGTGTAGTAAAAAGCATTGAAACCAATGCTAATGACTTACTGGTTGCGTCTGCATCAGGCAAACGCCGCATCAATGTTTTGATAGATCAATTACAAGAAAATAAGGTTCGTTTATCCGCACTGGGTGAACATGAAACGCAATATGTAGAATTACAACAAGCGTTAAAGGCTTCCGAGGATACAGAAGCAGAAATTCAGAATCAAATCAAAGAATGGCAAGATTATCGTGAAGGCGTAGAGATGGTGCTTCGTGCATGGGATACGTATCGACGTAGCGAAGAGGCGCGTCGTCGTATGCAACAGTTTACATCTCCTGATACACTGAGATCGCGATGCGTTTTTGAGTATCGATGAGGGCCTTCGTGAAGCTCGTCAGAATATGCAGCTTTGGCTTGATAAAGAAGAAGCACTAAAACCGGAAAATTTTGATCCAAATAGTCCATTTTACTACCTATGGCCAAGATATAGAGGATTTGATTCAACAAGGTGCGAAGTGGGAACAATTGCGCCGTGAGTGTGAAGAAGGCGAAGCCTACATTGCTAAGGTTAAAGAGCAACTTGATTTCTCGAGAGGGTTACAATCTTCATGGCGCAAGGATGAATCGGTGCCAACTGATGTGAATTGGTTTGAAGGGGAACGTTTATCCAAACGATTGCGTACCGCAAAGGACCAATTATTATATTGGCAAAGCCAAGCACCATCCTTGCAAAAAGAACCAAAAATAAGTGAAGATAGTTCATCTGTTGACACTGGTGAAAATAGCCCTGTTAACACCTGGGCTCAGCAAGAGTTGCAGGCCGTTATGACCGATATTGCAGATCTAGAGTCTCGACTTGGAGAACATGGTTCCATACGTATGGCCGCGATGCCGATTTGGTTGCAACGTATTGGAGGGATTGGAGCCGTTATTGGTGTATTGATGTCGCTAGCAGGCCTCATTGCGCTGGAATCTGTACTATATAGCATCGGTGGTATTATTCTATTAATACTTGGACTGGGATTGTTCTGGTATGGATGGCGCCTTCGCCATGTAGATGATTCCGATGTAGCTCGGTTGATGCGTGAACTAGAACGCTTACAGCAACGTAAGTCGTATTTAGAAACACAATTGGATGCACCTTTACCTGTGGCGTCAGATGTACCGAACTTGGAAACGGCAGCTATTGAGCAACGTTACAATGATGAAGGTAAACAATTACAGGCTAATTATGAAAAAGCCTTGGCTGAATGGCAAGCATGGATTCCTGAAGGGGCTGCCAAGAGTCTCGATGAAGATGATTTCTTTAGTATGAAGCATGAATATGACCAGTACTCTGAACAATTGCGGACTATTGAAGGATATGAGAAACGCTTAGATGAACATAAGGAATCTTTGCGCCTTATAGAGGACCAAGCTGTTACCTTATGGTATAACCTTGGTGTTGAAGCCCCTGTGTCTCCTACTGAGCTAAAACGTATTTATAACCAATATAAAAACTTTCAACAACAAATGATTCGTTGGGAACAAAAAGAATCACAGCGTAAGAGCTATCGTATGGAGTATGATAATTGGCATCGCAAGGAAAAAGAGCTTTTGCTAGAACAAAAAGCATTGCTTGAAAAAAGCGGATTATCCGGCGCCAATGAATATCGTCAAAAACTCATTGATGAAGATCAGTTTAAGCAATGGGAAACGATTTACAAACAAAGCCAAGTACAGCTTGATTTGTTAACTCCAGATGGTGAAAATAAAGATTTATTCTATCGCCGCTTGCGTGAGGGGAATAAAGAGTATTGGACTGATGAATTAGCCCATGCAGATCAAGAGCTGAATGCGCGCAAGGATGCGATGGCTAACCTCTATGAGAAACGAGGCCAAATCGTGGAAGCTATGCGTGCATTGGGTTCAGATCAGGAGCAACGGGAAGCCATTCAACAACGACAAGAGTTAGAATCTGAATTGGAATCTGCCTTGGAAGATTGGGCCACTCAAGTTGTCATCGCTCATTGTATGGAACGAGCGCAACAATCATACGAAGAAGAGTCACAACCAAAGATGTTAGAATTAGCATCTCAGTATATTAAACGATTAACGAATGGTGCTTATACATTTGATATGTGGGGATTGCAAGACGGTTTAGCCCTTTTGAATGAACGGGGTGAACGATTACCGATTTATCATTGGTCTAGTGGTTTAGCGGATCAGGTGTATCTCGCGTTGCGTTTGGCACTAGCAAAGGTCTTTTCGTACCAAGTGGATGCATTGCCAATCATATTAGATGATATCCTAGTCCGCTTTGATGAAGATCGCCAAAAGAGTGCACTTGAGTTGTTAGCTGAACTTGGTGAACATCAACAAATTTGGTTGTTTACATGTCAGCAACAAGTGTATTACATGGGTCAAGCTATTGCTGGTATAGATACGCATATATTACAACGTGCATAAATTTCTATCCCTAAAAATATAGATAATAAGTGGTTTTGCATATTCATCACTTTTGGGGTACACTTTTAATATAAGCGTGACATTCTAATATAAAATCTTATATACATGTATGGGTGTGTTTTGTAGAAAGGGGTGGAAGTTTGAATACTGCTTATTTAGATATGATTCAGGGCAAGAACCCTGGCATAACACCGGTATGGTATATGCGCCAAGCAGGGCGCAGTCAGGCTGCATATCGTAAGATAAAAGAGAAGTACACATTGTTCGAAATTACCAAACAACCAGAACTTTGCGCACAAGTGACAGAACTGCCTGTTAAAGAATATGGCGTTGATGCGGCTATTCTTTATAAGGATATTATGAGCCCTATGGTGGCTATTGGCGTGAATGTGGATATTAAACCTGGTGTAGGTCCTGTATTTGATACTCCAATACGCCGTATGGAAGATATTGAACGATTATATGCGTTTGATGCAACAAAGGTAGAGTATATTTCCAAAACTATTGAGTTGTTGACTACTGAGGTGCTTGATGTACCTCTTATTGGCTTTTGTGGTGCACCATTCACTATCGCGTCTTACCTTATTGAAGGAGGTCCTACGAAAAGTTATAACAAAACTCGTGGGATGTTAATCAGCGAACCCGAAATTTGGAATAGACTAATGGAAACTAGCGGATATGTCCATCGAGTATTTGTCAATGCAAGCGCGCGCTGGTGCTAATGCTTTACAAATCTTTGACTCTTGGGTGGGGGCCGTTAATAGTACAGAATATGAGCAAGCTATTTTCCCTCATATGAAACGTATTATTTCCACAGTAAAATCTAGATTCCCTAACTTGCCGCTCGCTATGAATGGTGTCGGTACAGACCACCTTGTTTCTACTTGGGCTAAATTACCTCTTGATGTTATCGCCTTAGATTGGCGAAGCTCTCTTGGAGCGGCTAAGGATAGAGGTGTTACACAAACAGTACAGGGAAACCTTGATCCGGCTTATTTATACGGGGATACAAAAACAATAGCCAAGGTGGTAGATGAAATCTTAATGGATGGCGTTCGCCATGGTAAACATGTATTTAACTTAGGGCATGGCGTATTCCCTGAGGCAGACCCAGCAAAATTACATTGGTTGACAGACTATGTTCATGAAAAGAGCCGTGAATTGTGGGCTCGTGAAAGCCGATAATATGAGGCAGGCTATACTGTTATTATCTTTTGGTACACCTCGTCAACCATCTGATTTATTACCCTATTTGACGAGCATTCGACGCGGAAAAATTCCGACAGAACGAGAATTGAAGGTTCTAACTGCTCGTTACGATGCCATCGGACAATGGGATAATAAGCTGTTGCAAACGATGGGGGAAGATCAAAAGAAAACTCTTAAATCCCTATTGGCAATAGACGCGATGTATTTGGCCTATCTTCATATGCCTAATAGTATGGAACAAGCTGTAGAATCCATAGCAGCTGCAGGATATACTTCTATTTTATGCATTGTCACATCGCCGTTTTATTCTATGGTTGGAACGGGCGCATATGAACGGAAATTACATTCTATATTACGAGCGTATCCGGATATATCTTGTGAAATTATCAAATCTTGGTGGAATAGACCACAGTTTTTTGAATACTGGCGTTCACAGTTGATGGCCGCGAATCCATTACAAGCTGATACAGCCTGTATTTTCTCTGCCCATAGTGTACCTACTTCAACGGTTGGTAGCTATGAAGATGAGGTCATGTCCGCATCAAATCAAATTGCAAAAATGGTAGGCCTTAATCACTGGTATCAGGCATGGCAAAGTGCGGCACCCTATGGTGAATGGTTAGGTCCTACCATTGAAAGTGTCATTGAACAGGCTCTTATAGATGGAGCAAAACGGATTGTATGTATTCCTTTTGGGTTTGTTAGCGATCATGTAGAAATTTTGTATGATAATGATATTATTTGTCGGAATATCGTTGAAAATGCTGGGGCTACATATGAACGTCTGCCTATGCCCAATGGAAATACCCTATTTATGGAGGCCATGGCAAAGGCTATACGAGAAAGGATTAATAAGTGAAGGTAACGATTGTTGGTGGTGGCCTTACGGGGCTTACTGCAGCCTATTATTTAGGCCATGCCAAACCAGATTGGCAGATACAATTATATGAACAGGCCCCTCGATTTGGCGGTAAAATTCAAACGCAACAAGTAGATGACTTTGTTGTTGAGTTAGGACCGGATTCCTACTTGGGCCGTAAAACGGAAATGACGGATCTCATTACAGATCTTGGTCTAGCAGATACGCTTGTATCCAATGAAACGGGGCAGGCCTATGTGTATGACCGCGGCAATATTCACCCAATTCCAGGTGGTTCCATCATGGGCGTTCCTACGGAAATGATGCCTTTTGTGAAAGCGACCTTAATTTCCTGGGCTGGTAAAGTGCGTGCTGGTCTTGATTATTTTAAGAAACCGTATCCCTTAGATGCTCACGGTGATGTATCGATTGGTCATTTCTTCCGCTATCATTTAGGCCAAGAAATGATGGATAAATTAATTGAGCCATTATTGGCGGGTATTTATGGTGGCGATATTTATAAAATCAGTCTATTATCTACGTTTCCGCATTTTATTCAAGTAGAACAAAAATATGGCAATATGGTTAAGGGCATGATTGCTGCTAAGATGAGCCATCAAAAGGCAGGTGTCTCTAAGGCTGCCAAAGGTGCTGTTAATGAAGGCGACGTTCCCCGTGCTGGTAAAGGAACGATGACGGATGCTCAATTTGATAAGAAACAATCTAGTATTCAGCGAACGAATGGAAATCTAAAAGCATCAAAAGGAACCGCATCACAATCCGGTATGTTTAGACAATTAACGGGTGGTCTTGAAAGCGTGGTAAGTGCGATTGTGGAACAAATGCCATCTAATGTTACATTGACTACTAAGGCCCTTGTTCGAGATATATCGTATGCTGATGCAGTGTATCGTTATAATGTGAATGGTCGAGAAGAAACCTCCCATATGTTGGTTATCTCTACACCACCAGCTACGTATAAAGATTGGTTTATTAGAGATACTGGATTTGATGGCGTACGCAATATGGAACAATCCAGTTGTGCTATTGCAATCATGGCCTTTGATAAAGCGACCTTTGATGGCGAACTAAAAGGCTCTGGCTTGTTGATTACTCGTAAAACGGATACACCATTAACGGCGTGTACCATATTAAATCAAAAATGGCCACAAACAACGCCAGATGATAAAATCGTTCTTCGCGTTTTTATCGGTAAACCTGGTAATGATGTGGTGGAGCGCTATAGTGATGAAGAACTTTCTGCATTAGCTCTTAAAGAAATTCAACGTATTATGAACTTTAAAGCTAATCCAGAGTGGATTAAGATCAATCGTTTAATACATTGTATGCCTCAATATAATGTGGGCCATCGTGCTGCTATTGCAGCCGTTCGGGAGCATGTGAAAGAACATTATCCTAATTTGTATCTCATTGGGACACCGTTTGATGGGATTGGGATACCGGATGGGGTAAAGCAGGCTAAGGAACTTGTGCAACTGTTGACTAAGAGTTCTACTACATAACCGGCAATGGATAAGCCTTCTTCAGCTCCAACTAGCTTAACAGTCTTCGGCCTAGGGCCTCGACTTACTAAAGTCGCTTCAGAAGGCTTATCCATTGCCTACTGTAGCGGATTTTAGTCTCCAGCTAGTACAAGGTCCTTTAGCCTAAACTAGAGGAGAATGGTCATCGGGCTAGGGACTCACCTACTAAAGTCGCTTCAGAAGGCTTATCCATCGCCTACAATAGTAGATACTGAATGTACAATGGTTACTATTGAGACCCATTCCTCACCTACTGTAGATTTCTTTAAACAACCGTAGCACAAGGTTCTTTAGCCCAGACTATAGGGGGAACGGTCTTCGGCCTAGGGGCCTCGACTTACTAAAGTCGCTTCAGAAGGCTTATCCATTGCCTACTGTAGCGGATTTTAGTCTCCATCTAGTACAAGGTCCTTTAGCCCAGACTAGAGGAGTATGGTCTTCGGGTTAGGGGCTCGATTTTGTAATTGTAAATTGTGTTTTATATATTTTATGTGAAAAGGAGTGGTATTATGGGTAAGGCAATTCCTACTGTTGAGGGTTGGCATAGTCAACATATGGTGTTTTTCCATGGATTTTTAGTGCTTGGAATTGTTTTGATGCAGAGGAGAAGGCTGAGGCTCGCGGTGAGTTAAAGGCGTTTTTGGCTGAGTTGGAGTCTATGCACCAAGCTAAAGAAGGCAGTTATGCATTCTATGATGTGAATGGTTATAAGGGCGATCTTTTGTTGTGGATTTTGGCGCCGTCTCTTGAGGATTTGGCGAAATGGGAACGCAAATTCCGTCGTTTAACGATTGCGTCTGTGCTTGTTCAAACGTATTCTTATACGTCTGTAACCGAGGTTAGTGCATATGTGAAAGCTAAGCTTGATACGCCTGAGGTGGATGCGAAATTGTATCCAACTGTACCAAAGGATAAATATATTTGTTTTTATAATATGACGAAGAAGCGTGAAGGCAATGATAATTGGTATATGTTGCCTCCAGAGGAACGCGGTCGTATGATGCGTGAGCATGGCATCACTGGTAGACCATATTTAGAGGTACTATCTGAGTACACTACAGGTGGTGTTGGTCTTGATGATTGGGAATGGGGCGTTACTATTTTTAGTAATGATGACATCCAATTCAAGAAAAATTGTTTACGATATGCGCTTTGAAGAAGCGAGTGCACGATATGGTATCTTCAGCGATTTCTATGTAGGAACGTTGATTGATGAAGCACGCTTTGATGAAGTGTTTGCTTAATCTATAACTACCAGTAGTAGTACTGTAAAGGGAAGGGGTTAAAGTTTTGACGCTAGCCATACGAAGCCTTGAGGGCTAAGTGGAATCGGCTAGTAGAAAAATTTTACCCCTTTTTGTTTTCCTATAATGAATCATGTATACAAAATACGCATATGGCTATGATTTTACCGCAAGTTAGATTGCGGTTTTTATATTATCAATTTACAGTGGACTTTGGTATACTGTGTATAGACACTAAATTCTATAGAATTTGAATTTTATATGAATATTGAAATGGAATTAACTTTCACAAGGCTTATATATAATGATTATAGAGGTTGTGAAACATCAAGTGATATGAGAAGGAGTACAAAAGCTATGGAGATGAATGGTAGCGTTATTGATCAACAACGTTTAGATCAGGCTAGACTTGAAGCAAATGGCATGTATAGCAGCCAATTTGAAAAAGATGCCTGTGGTATGGGTTTTGTCGTAAATATTAAGGGCAAAAAATCCCATGATATCATCGATGATGGCTTGCGTATTTTAGAGCGTCTTGAGCATCGTGGTGGTGCTGGTGCAGATAAGGATACAGGCGATGGTGCTGGTATCTTGGTACAAATCCCACATGAATTTTTTAAACGTGAATGCGAAGTGTTGGGCATTAGTTTACCTGCAGCAGGCGAATATGGTGTGGGCATGATTTTTGCGCATAAATATGAAAGTCTTCGCAATGAGCAAAAACGTATTTTTGAAGAAGTAGTACGCGAAGAGGGGCAAGTCGTTCTCGGTTGGCGTGAAGTGCCTGTAGATGGTACTAAAGTTGGTAAGGAAGCGGCTGCTATTCGTCCTTGGATGATCCAAATTCTCATTGGTAAAGGCCCTGATGTAACGAATAATGCGGAATTTGAACGTAAATTATATGTTATCCGTAAATTGGCGGAAAAAAACGCATTATTCCATTGAGTAAGGAACTATCTAGCGACTTTTATATTGCATCCTTGTCCTCTAAAACAATTGTATATAAAGGTATGTTGACTCCTGGTCAATTGCGCGACTTCTACCTTGATTTGAGCGACCTTGATTTCACATCTGCATTGGCAATGGTTCACTCCCGTTTCAGTACGAACACATTCCCAAGCTGGGCTCGGGCGCATCCTAACCGTTTCTTAGTTCATAATGGTGAAATCAACACAATCCGTGGTAACGTAAACTGGATCAATGCTCGTGAAGGTAAAGCAGAATCTCCATTATTCCCAGATATTAAAAAGGTATTCCCTGTAGTAGATGATAGCGGTTCTGACTCTGCTATGTTCGATAACACATTGGAATTCTTGCACATGACAGGTCGTTCCTTGCCTCATGCGATCATGATGATGATTCCTGAACCTTGGGAACGCAATAAGCTCATGAGCCAAGAAACATGACTTCTACGAATTCAATAGCTTTATGATGGAACCATGGGATGGTCCTGCTGCTATGGGCTTCACTGATGGTACTGTTATCGGCGGTGTTCTCGACCGTAATGGCTTGCGTCCTGCTCGTTACTATGTAACAACAGATGATCGAGTTATCATGGCATCCGAAGTGGGCGTTGTGAATGAAAATGCGGAAAATATTCGCGCTAAAGGCCGTTTGGAACCAGGCAAAATGCTTCTTATCGATACGGCAGAACAACGTATCATTTCCGATGATGAAATTAAACAACGCATTGCAACTGAATTGCCATATGATGAATGGATAAAAGAACATGTTATTCATTTGTCTGAAATTACACAAGCTGATGAAAGCGATGTGCCAGCTGTAGAAGATTTATTTAGGCAACAACAAGCATTTGGCTATACTCAAGAAGATTTGGTACGCATGATTGTACCTATGGCAAAGGATGGTAAAGATCCTGTAGGTGCCATGGGTGCCGATGCGCCTTTGGCAATCCTCTCTGAAAAACCACAATTACTATACAACTACTTCAAGCAAATGTTCGCGCAAGTAACAAATCCTCCAATCGATTCGATTCGTGAAGAAATGGTTACATCTACACGCGTAATGCTTGGCAACTCCGGCAACTTAACAGATCCTAATAAGACTGGTACATATGCATTGTCTATGCGTACACCAATCCTTACAAACCAAGAATTGGCATCTATCAAAGCTCTTGCTTGCCGTCGTATGAAATCTGTGACATTGCCAATCCTCTTTGACCCATCTAAGGGTGTAGACGGAATGCGCGAAGCGCTTAAAGAGTTGTGTGAAAAAGCAGAAGAAGCAGCACGTACAGATCAAAACGTATTGATTTTATCTGACCGTGGTGTTGATGCGAACCATGCGCCAATTCCAGCACTTTTAGCTGTGGCAGCTGTTCATAATCATTTGATTCGCAAAGTATTGCGTACAGAAATTGGCTTGATTCTTGAATCTGGTGAACCTCGTGAGGTACATCATTTTTGTACATTGATCGGTTATGGTGTAACTGCTATCAACCCTTATTTGGCATTTGAAACAGTCAAAGACTTACATGCGCGAAAACGCCTTGGTGATATTACATTAGAAAAGGCGGAACAAAACTACATTAAGGCTGCCGTCGGTGGTATTATGAAGGTTATGTCCAAAATGGGTATTTCCACAGTGCGTTCCTATCATGGTGCTCAAATCTTTGAAGCATTAGGTCTTAACTCTGATTTCATTAAAAAATATTTCGTAAATACACCGACACGTATTGGTGGCATTGGTTTGTATGGTGTTACTACAGAAGCGTTGGCTCGTTTTGATCGAGCTTTCAAAAAAGACGAATCTGTTCTTGAACCAGGCGGTTGGTACGGCCCTGTAAAAGACGGGGAAGAACATTTATTCAACCCTAAAACAATTGATCTTTTACAAGAATCTCTTATCAACGGCGACTATGCTAAATATAAAGAATACTCTAAAGCTATCCGCAACGATTACCATGTAACATTGCGTTCCTTGATGGAATTGAACTATCCTGTAGGCGGCGGTATTCCTATTGAAGAGGTTGAACCTGAAGAATCCATCGTAAAACGTTTCAAAGCAGGCGCTATGAGTTATGGTGCCATCAGTAAAGAGGCGCATGAAACAATCGCTATTGCGATGAATCGTCTTGGCTCTACATCTAACTCCGGTGAAGGTGGCGAAGATTCTGCACGTTTTAAACCATTGCCTAATGGGGATAGCATGAACTCTGAAGTAAAACAAATTGCATCCGGTCGTTTCGGTGTAACTGCTAATTACTTGATTCATGCCAAAGAATTGCAAATCAAATGTGCACAAGGTGCTAAACCAGGTGAAGGTGGTCAATTACCAGGTAAAAAGGTATATCCTGAAATCGGTAAGGCTCGTCACTCCACACCAGGTGTAGAACTTGTTTCTCCTCCACCACATCATGATATTTACTCCATCGAAGACTTGGCGGAATTAATTTACGATTTGAAATGCGTCAATAAAGATGCTCGCATTTCCGTTAAATTGACTTCCGAAGCTGGCGTTGGTACTATCGCAGCTGGTGTGGCGAAAGCAAAAGCAGATAATATCTTGATTTCCGGTTATGACGGCGGTACAGGTGCGGCTGGTCGTACATCTGTAAAACACGCTGGTGTGCCTTGGGAACTTGGTTTATCTGAAACTCATCAAACATTGATGCTTAACCGTTTGCGTGACCGCGTTCAATTAGAGGTAGACTCTAAATTGATGACTGGTTTCGACGTAGCTGTTGCGGCTATGCTTGGTGCTGAGTTGTTTGGTTTCGGTACATTGCCACTTGTAGCTGTAGGCTGTAAAATGGCTCGTGTATGTAACCTCAACACATGCCCTTATGGCGTGGCTACACAAGATGAAAAATTGCGTGCTCGTTTTAACGGCAAACCTGAATATGTAGAAAACTTGATGATCTTCATTGCCCGTGAATTGCGTGAAATCATGGCTCGCTTAGGCATCCGTTCCGTAGCTGAACTCGTTGGCCGTATCGACCTTGTTCGTCAAAAATCGCAAGACGATAACTTCAAATTGTCTCGTGTCGATTTGAAACGTATCTTGTTCCATCCATACATCGATGCGTCTGTTGGTCATATGCATACCATCGATCAAGACCATGAATTGGAACGCACATTGGATATGTCCAAACTCTTGCGTATGTGCCGTCCTGCTATCGAAGATCAAAAACCTATTCGCGCTAAATTGGCTATCAACAACATTAACCGTGTAGTAGGTACATTAGTTGGTTCTGAGGTAACACGTCGTTATGGTGAAAGCGGACTTCCCAGATAACACAATCAAGTTGAACTTTGAAGGTTCTGCAGGTCAATCCTTTGGTGCTTTCATTCCAAAAGGCATGACATTAGAACTCGAAGGGGATGCGAATGACTACCTCGGTAAAGGTTTATCCGGCGGTACCATCGTTGTTTACCCACCTAAGAAATCTATCTTTGAAGCTGACGAAAACATCCTTATCGGCAACGTTGCCTTCTATGGTGCTACATCTGGTAAATCCTATATCAATGGTGTAGCTGGTGAACGTTTCGCCGTTCGTAACAGTGGTATTACAGCTGTTGTGGAAGGTGTAGGCGACCATGGTTGTGAATACATGACAGGTGGCGAGGTTCTCGTACTCGGTAAAATTGGTCGTAACTTCGCAGCTGGTATGTCCGGCGGCTATGCGTACATCCTCGATTGCGATGAGCGTTATGTAAATACGGGTCTTGTAGAATTACGTCCTGCTAATAATGATGACCTTAAACGCATCAAAGAATTAGTCGAACAACATGTATTGCATACTAATTCCACAAAAGGCCGTCATATCCTTGAAAACTGGAATAACTTTGCCAATAGATTTACTAAGGTTGTTCCTGTAGCATACGAAGAAATGCATGCTGCTATTGAACGATTCAAAGAACAAGGCTTGTCCTTAGAAGAAGCTCAATTGGCTGCATTTAAAGAAAAATATGCAAAATAAGTTCTAATCTAATATAACTTAGAGAGAATATAATGTAGAATGCCTCTATAGTTTTGACTATAGAGGCATTTTCATGTATAATATTTGTATTGCAATATTGGATCATGGCAGTTCTCGGGCCCGTGCAATGGGGGCCTGTGAATCGTGTCAGGACTGAGAGGTAGCAGCACTAAGCGGTAACCTTCATGTGCCACGGGGAACCCGGGGGCTGTCGTGATCGAATATTGCAAGGCGGCCTTGGGGGCCGCTTTTTTTATCTACTTGTTGTAGCTGAATAAGGTACTAGTTATACTAAAGAGGACGTGAAAGGACGCCCTCTTTTTTGTGTAATATGGTATAATAAAGTATTGCTAATTACGGACTGTTTACAGGGAAAAGGGGGTGTTCCTATGGCATATATGGCGCTATATCGTAAGTATCGTCCGCAGACGTTTACCGATGTGGTTGGGCAACATCAGGTATCAGATACGTTGATGCGCGCTATTCGCGAGGATAAGGTGGCTCATGCGTATCTATTTGCCGGCCCGCGCGGGACTGGTAAGACGAGTATGGCTAAGATTTTTGCACGTGCCATTAATTGTGAACATGGCCCTACTGACCATCCTTGTAATGAATGTAGCGTATGTAAATCGATTTGAGTGGTCAATCTATGGACGTCCTCGAAATTGATGCGGCGTCGAATCGTGGTATCGATGAGATACGTGCTTTACGTGAAAGTGTTAAGTTTATGCCTGTAGAGGGGCGTAAAAAGGTATTCATCATCGACGAAGCCCATATGCTTACCAATGAAGCGTGGAATGCCCTATTAAAGACGATAGAGGAACCACCAGATCACGTGATGTTCATCTTTGCGACCACTGAGATTGAAAAACTGCCTGTTACCATCGTATCTCGTTGCCAACGATATACATTTAGACGTATCACATCTGATGATATTGCACAGCGGTTACAATATGTTGCGGATAAAGAAGGCTTTGCCTTAGAAGATAATGCAGCACGTCTCATCGCGGTTCATGCGGATGGTGGCTTGCGCGATGCGTTAAGTATTCTCGATCAATGTGTGGGCATGGCCAGCGGCGAGATTACACCGGCCGTTGTAGAGGAACTCATTGGCCTCGTTAGTAAGGACTGGATTATCAAATTTCTATCTGCCTTGCATAATGGAGATGGTCCAGCTGTATTGAAATATATTCAAAATGCACTCAGTGAAGGGCGTGACGGGGCTCAAATCATGGAGGCCCTTACGCAACACTTACGGGCTTTATTGATTGCGAAGGTCGCTTCCGATGCTGAGGAATTAAAGGTATATGACTCGTTCCGCATTGAATTCTTAGAACAAGCACAAGATATTGAGTTTGGTACCATCAATCAATATATTAAACAGTTACAATCCATCATGAGCGATGCGAAACAGGTAGATAACCCACGTACGGTTATTGAAATGGGCCTATTGGTTTTATGTGCCGGCGTATCCAAGGCTCATGACGATGTAGAGGACCGTTTGGCTGCATTAGAACAGTCTGAACGCGAGTCACGCGAAGGCGTACTCAATCGGCTGGCCAAATTGGAACAACAAGGTCCATCAATGGCGGCGCCATCTATTAATTTTGTGGCTACACCTAATGCATCAAGGTCTAATGTGGTAGATGATGATTTTATTCCACCGCCTATGGAGGAATACGAATCTGTTACGATTCATGAAGTGCCAACAAATTATAAGCCTGCACCTACTGTAGCGGAATCGAAACCTAGTGGTAGTAATCAAATGGCTGCTACAGGTTTGACTCCGCCACCAATTACGGGGACTGTGCCACCACCTATGCATGGTGTTGGTATGACACCACCACCGATGAAGAATTCTGGTGCAGTACAACCTAAGACTGGTACGTCTCGAACGACGAGACATACGGGCCGTCAGAAGAATACAGGTATTAGCCAAGTCGCTGTTATCGGTGAAACCATGGTGGACTCTGGGGAATATAGAACCATTCAGACTACTGTGATAAAATATCTAAAGGACAGCGATAAGGGATTAGCATATAATATTATTGGTCAAGGCCAAGTTATTTATGTAGATCGTGAAAAAGCAGTAGTAGCTTTTAAAAAGGGGATATCCCTTACCTTGGCTACTAATGAAGCAAATCGCAAGGAAATTGCATTAGCGTTCCAATATGCGTTGGGCTATTCCGTGTCTTTAGAGATTGTTGATATAGAGACCGATGTCTATAAAGAATATATGATGGCTAGTGGAGCGCGGTCTAATCGAGCTGTACAACCTAAGAGGTCACAGCCTACACCGGTTGTTGAGGCTCCGCCACCACCGGTAGAAGCAGACTTACTTGATAATGGTGAAACAGTATCCTCTACGCCTATAGCGAATCAGGATACTGAAGAGAAGTCTGGAGCTACTATACAATCTGAAACCCAAGATGTATCTGGTGATGTAAAACCGCCAGAGCCTATCAGCTCCGAAGCTCGTAATAATGCTAGAGAGGCTGCGTTAGCTGCTCTTAAAGCAAGAGGTATAAAACCACCAAGCAGTAAGGGCGATGAGGATTCATCAGCTAAGAAAACGACGACTCATGATGATGGCGGTATACCCGTTATGAGTTTAGATGGAACACAGGTAATGACCGATGATGGTGAAGTTATCCATCGGCCTATGGATAGCGGTGCCACTGTGGAGGTAGAAGCCGTCCCAAAGCGTGAATACCAGTGGGACCCTGAACATATGGGCGTTGAAGAACAACAAAACCCACTGTTGGCTAAAACATTAGAGAAACTTTCAGAAGACCATGACATATATGTAGAGGTCATAGAAGAGTAAATTATATTTTTTTTAGTATATAGTTAATTTATTGTACAGGGACTTTCGCAGTCCTATAAGGAGGAAATACAATGTTCGGTAAAGGTATGGGCAATATGGCAGGCATGATGAAAAAAGTTCAAAAAATGCAAGCTGATATGAAAAAGATGCAAGAGGAGTTAAAAACTCGTACAGTAGAAGCATCCGTAGGTGGCGGCGCTGTTACCGTTGTTATGAATGGTGAAAAGATGATTGAATCTTTGAAATTGAACCCTTCTGCAGTTGATCCTGAAGATGTGGAAATGCTTGAAGATTTGGTAATGGCTGCTGTTAATGAAGCAAGCAAAAAAGTAGATGACCTATTGTCTCAAGAAATGGGCAAGGTAACAGGTGGTCTTAACTTGCCAACAGGTTTATTCTAAATGACAAACGCATTAGAACGGCTCGTAGAACAGTTGCGCAGATTGCCAGGCATTGGATCAAAATCTGCCCGTCGCTTGGCATACCATCTTGTGGAAATGCCGCAAGAAGAGGTGGACCGATTGGTCAATACCATTGTTGAAGCTAAAGGGGCAACCCGCCATTGTTCTATCTGTTTAATCTATCTGCGCAGGACCCTTGTGAATTTTGCTCTAATCCTAATCGGGATCAAACCACGATTATGGTGGTTGAAACGTCTCGTGATGTGATTGCCATTGAACGCAGCGGTGATTACAAGGGGCTCTACCATGTCTTAGAGGGGGCGTTGTCACCTTTAGAGGGCATTGGTGCTGAAGACATTCGCGTTAAAGAGTTGATTGCTCGTTTGCGTGATGGTGTCGTACAAGAGGTTATTCTCGCAACGGACCCTGATGTAGAAGGGGAGGCGACGGCCTTATATTTGGCACGTCTACTAGCGCCGACTGGCATCAAGGTAACGCGTATTGCCCGCGGTGTTCCTGTAGGTGGAGATATCGAATATGCCGATGAATTGACCTTGGGCGGTGCCGTTGTAAACCGTCAGGAGATGAAAGGATAATATGAACATATTACTCGCGCCATTATTGGCAGCGCCTATGACTGAGGCGGTTATATCTGTATTTGTCATAGTTATTGCATTGAAATTGGCTTTTTTCACCATTAAAAAGGTAGCCATCAATGTTGCACTAGGCATTGTGACATACATGGTATGTATCTATGTGTTACATATACCAATGGATATTGGCTTTGGTGTGTGGGCTTTGACCGTACTATTTGGACCTATTCCGATGGTACTGGCCGCTCTATACTACGGCTTATAAAATAAGGAGAGGATATCATGGTTATCAATAGCGAACAACAACGCGTCATCGATGAACTAGATAGAAATATCCTCTTGTTGGCGTCCGCTGGGACGGGAAAAACGAATACACTGGCTTATCGAGTGGCTCACATTATTGAAAGTGGCCGCTGCGAGGCTCATCAGATTTTGTGCATGACCTTTACCAATAAGGCGGCACAAGAGATGAAGTCGCGCATCGAATCCCTCGTTGGCCAACCTGCAAAGGCTGTGGAGATTAGTACGTTCCACAGCTTTTGTTTTTACGTTCTTCAACAAGAGGGCAAGCGAGATGAGTCGCTCTATACAGATGTGACCATATTTGATGAAGAGGATTGTAAAGAACTATATTTGCCATATAAACCGAGAAACATGCGGGATATGAACTTTGCTAGCCTTATAAGCATGGTAAAGGAATATCGTTCTGTGTATGAATTTTATTCTGAATCGTTGATAGATGATTACAAACGAACGATACAACGTTTAGAGCGGGAGCAATCTAAGCAAATAGAGAAATTATTTTACAATTACAATACTCTTGCTACTGAGGACTTGTCGGACTTTTGGGCTCATGGTCATGAATGGATTGCTCGTTATGATGAAAGTTTACAATCTGTTCACGGCGTTGATTTTACTGATTTAATCTGTGGTGTGCATCGACTTTTTCAAAATCCAGATATTCGAGAACGGTGGCGTAGTCACTATCAATATATTTCCGTTGATGAAATGCAAGATACGGGCTCATTAGAATATAAGGTTATGGAAATGCTATGGGAAGGCAATCACGTTCTTTTATGTGGCGACTATTTCCAAACTATCTACGAATGGCGCGGCTCAGATCCGTTCTGTTTATTAGAGGCATTTACCCGTGATTTTAATCCTCTAAAAATCATATTCTATAAAAACTATCGCTCTAATCGCACTTTGTTTACAATGGCTTTTAAAACATTGCAGAACATGTTTCCTCAACTCGTTGGAACTGTGTACGATGAAATGCCAGAGGCTAACAGTGCTAGTGATGGGGCACCTGTCCTTGTGAAAGATTGTCGTAATGAATATACGGAATCAAAATTTATTTATGACCGTATTTGCGCGCTTCCCAAAGAATGCATCTATCGGTGTGTTGGTTCGCGATAATCGCAAGGCACAGCGTTTAAGTGAACAGTTTGAACGATATAATCAAGACAAGCCAGAATCTGAACGTCGTCCGTTTATGATTATTGATGAATATAAATTCTTCCGCCGTCAGGAAATCAAGGATATCATGGCGTACTTTAAGCTCTTGATGAATCCTAATGATGCGGTTAGTGCGAAACGCATTATTAAACGCTATGTATCGGGCATTGGCGACGCGCGTATTCGCGATATTGAAAGTCCAAAAAATCGCAGTGTAGGGCTAAAATTGACGGATTTTATGGATATGCCTATCTTTGAAGCTGAGCCATATGCCAAATTGGTAGCTGGTCTTGAGGTGGGGGAAGTGGTGGTGTACGATGTAGAAAGCACCGGTACTGATACGACACAAGATAGAATTATACAAATTGCGGCAATGCGCATTGATAAAGATGGCAATGAAATAGAACGGTTTGAACGGTTTATCAATCCTGGTAAATCGGTAGGTACCTCTCAACTCGTTCATGGCTTTACGGATGCATATTTAGCAGAGCATGGTGAAAGTCCAAAGGTCGTACTGGAGGCTTTCAAAGAATTTTCTAACAATCGTATCATTGTAGGCCATAATGTAAATTATGATATTAGTATTTTGAGCCACGAATTAGCGCGCCATAATTTAGGCGAGCCTCAATTTAAGGCCGTATATGATACACTAGATATCTTTAGACGGTTCTATCCAACACTGGAAAATCATAAGTTAGGATTTTTGTCAAAATATTTTCCTATCAATCATACGCCTACCCATAATGCGATGGATGATATTATCGCTACGGGCCAATTATTAATCTACGCAGTCCGTGAAAATATTATGCCCACAACGACGGATCGCATGGTAGCCATTAATCAATATAAGGCGGCTTTCACAACGATTGCGTCTCAAATGGCAACCTTGCGCAGAAAGATGCATACCGATAATCCTACGGAATTATTGGCCTATATTATGAATCAAATGGGCGTACTAGACTATTATAAGAGTCATGGCGAAATGGCCAAGGTTGAACATATACGAGATTTGTATCGTATTATGGAATCATTAGATAAGGAATATGAAGGTACAACGGGATTAGCTCGTCTCAATCATATTTTGCAATTAGCTGCCTTGACGGCTGGTGAGCCACAACAGATGAGTAAACAATCTAAGATACCGATTATTACGGTTCATCAAGCAAAGGGTAGTGAGTTTGACCATGTATTTTTGGCAGGTATGAATCAAGGGACCTTTCCTAGTTTTATGTCCTTACGCGAGGGCAATGAGGATGAAGAAAAAAACGCTTGTTCTATGTGGCCATTACGCGACCAAAACAGGAGCTGGTTATTACCTATACCAATGAATCACAACGGGGCCAAGGCACAGCGCCAAGTGCATTTCTTGATTATATGCCAAGGGATGTAAAACTCGTAGAAAGGAGTATGTAATGGCACGAAAAACGCATAGACCAGATGATATTTTTTGGTCAGTTACTACCCAGGATATAGAATCCATACAACATGCAACTACAGATGCTATAACATTAGGGCAACTGTTAGATACTAAATATCCAAGAAAAGCGATGGTAAAAGTTATTTGATGAGAAATTAATCCATGTAAATGGTCACAAAGCAACACCTCATACAGAGGTTGCCGTAGATGATGAAATTTGGATAGCTATGGCCAAAGAGAAGATTGATCATGAGCCAATTGCAATGGATTTACATATTCTCTATGAAGATGACGATTTGCTCATTGTGGATAAGCCTGCCGGTGTTACGGTAAACTCAAAAGATCAAGTATCCCTTGCTAATGGCATTGCCCATTATTTTATGGAACATGGTATTAAGCGAAAAGTACGTTTTTGAACCGTCTTGACCGCGATACAACAGGCTGTATTGTAATTGCTAAAAGCGGTCTAGCCCAAAGCTTATATCAACAACAAATGGATGATAACACATTTGAAAAGTGGTACATGGCTATTGTTGAAGGCCTTGTCGAATCAGATTCGGATTCGTTGGTGCTTCCTATGGATAGAAGTATTGATGGCATTCATTACGAAGTAAATTCTAAGGGGAAAGAAACACGGACTGATTTTACCGTTTTACACCGATATCCGGATGGGGCTGTGGATAACTCTGTGCATAACCTACAAAATATTGTGGATATATCCCATGAAAATGTGGACAGCACAGTGAATACTGTGGATAAACAGGGTGGAATTGTGGATAATTCTGTGCATAACTTAGAAAATCAGCCTTGTACAGCAGTGGCAGTTCGCTTATATACAGGTAAAACACATCAAATTCGAGTGGCCTTCAGTCATATAGGTCATCCTTTGTTAGGGGATACATTGTATGGGGCGAAATCTACGGGAGAACCATTTGCACTACGTGCAATGAAGGTTGTTTTTACACATATGCGTTCTGGAGACCGTATAACCGTTCAAGCTTAATTAGAATGGGCATTCAGTAGTAGAATGAGTTCTTAAATACATAAAAGTTTCTAATTGAGAAATGAGAATGACTGATAAGTTCAGTAAAATCAATGGATTTCGTGAAAATATATTGAAAATTATAGTGACAAATGATAATCCATAAGCTATAATACAAATAAACGTACACATATAAATTATTTAATATTGTACATATAGTATGTAAGAGGTGTAATAGTATGATTTTACAAGATAATAGTGCTGAACGTAATCGGGGTATTACGCTCGCCAGTATCAAGGGCATTATAGGCAATGTGGTGCTTGTCATTTTTAAGATGATAATAGGATTGGCATCGAATTCCATCGCCATAATCCTTGATGCAGTAAATAACTTAACAGACGTTCTTTCGTCGGTGTTGACGATTGTCGGTACAAAACTGGCTGCAAAAGGGGCCGATAAGGAACATCCATTTGGACATGGCCGTATAGAATATATGACTACCATGGCTATTGCTTTCATCATTCTCGGTGCAGGCATTGGGTCCCTTAAGGAGTCGATAGATAAAATTCTTCATCCAGAGGTATCCACATTTGATATTCCAAGCCTTGCTATCATCGCTGTTGCTATCGTTGTAAGGTTGTGATGGGGCGATACATTAAGTCTCAAGGTGAGAAATATAAATCTGATGCCCTCGTAGCGTCTGGTATTGATGCTCTTTTTGATGCGGTGATTACCTTTGCTACATTGGTGTCTGCAGGCCTCGTATATTTCTTCAATGTAGATATTCAAGGCTATGTAGGGGCTTTAATTTCGCTATTAATTTTGAAAGCAGCCTATGAGATCTTACGGGATATGTATAATCATTTGCTTGGTGTTCGGGCCGATGATGATCTTATTCGAAACATCAAAGAAACTATCGCGCAACATCCAAATGTAGGCGGTGTATATGACCTAGTGCTAAATAGCTATGGACCAGGTGAAGTGATTGGTTCTGTTCATATTTCGTTGCCAGATACGATGACAGTGGGTGAGGTCCATCCGTTAACTAAAGGAATCGCAGTTCATCTTTATAAAAAGTTTGGCATTAATATGACTGTCGGCGTATACGCAGAAAATCAACCAAGCGTAGAAGTTCTTGAAATCAAAAAAGCGCTTGATCAAGTTGTAAGTTTATATACTAATGTAGTCCAACTCCATGCTTTCTACGTACGAGAAGATAAAAAGATTATCTATTATGATATTATCTTTAACTTTGACGAAGAAGATCCACATGGTACATTAGAAAAGATTAAGGCGGAACTTCATAATCGTTATCCAGATTATACACAATTTGCTATTGTGGATACGGATTTTAGTAATTAGTTTTATATAAAGAATAACCGATATGTATCCTTGTATGAGGAACATATCGGTTATTTTTATGGGGCTGGATCGTCACTTGATAAATACATTATTTATGCCTATAATAAATTGTATAAAATATAGTTAGTCATATATTATATATAGTATGGAGAGAACTATGAATAAATTGGTATTATCCACATTAGCAGTTATGACTGCAGTTAGTATCTGTGGCATGCAACCTGTAGATGCTAAATCAGTTAAACCAGACCCAACCATGACTATGTTGCACATGCCGACGAATGATGAAATCTCGGTAGGAAATGGTACTACACAAGAAATCAATAAACAAACACAAACATTAGTGAATAATGTAGCCGTATCTACTAAATCGATGATTAAAAAGAATTGGAAAACTATCTATATTAAGGCGATACCATCTGACAATACAGTTTATTTCTACTATACGGATACGATGGGCCAAGTATATAGTGGTCAAACTATTAAAAATACTGGTTTATCTAAGGGAAAATATAGAACAGAAGCATTACGTCAGGCTCAGGCGTTGCAGGATTTGTATATGTATCTACAACAAACGAATCAGGAAATTCCTTCTTCTATAGATATTATCGTTACCAGTCAAGGTCGTCGGATTCGAACCATCATGAATTACGATGAAAATATAGGAGATAGTTCAATCTATCAACAAAATTATGAACAAATTAATTTCCCAAATTTGAAATAGTTTGGATATAGTGAAAGCCCCTACCTCGGTGAGGTAGGGGCTTTGTGTTAAATTACATAATCATCGTGATCATCTGTTGTTTGTTTTTTAGCTTGCTTTTTAGCACCTGCTAGGTCTAATAGTTCTTCTTCAAGTGTATCTTCGTCGCCTGTATTGAGCATGGAGTAGAAGGCCCACAAGATAATGAACCAAACTGGTGTGAAGAATAGGCAACTCTTGTGTCATCATTCAAGGCCAAGATAATGAGGATGAACGCGAAGAACGCAAGAATTAAATAGTTCATCACTGGATATAGAGGCATTTTAAATTTAGATTTTGCCGCCAATTCAGAATTTTTTTTGCGATATTTTAAATGGCAAATAACCATGATAGCCCAGATGAAAATGAAGCAGAATGTAGAGATAGATGTAATCATAACGAAGACTGCTTCTGGCATGACATAGTTAAGTACAACTGTAATAAGTAGTACGGCAGCAGAGAAAATAGTCGCTTGATATGGCACGCTACTATGTGTTAAGCGACGCATTGATTTAGGTGCGTGACCGCGTTTTGCAAGGGCATAGATCATACGACCTGTACTAAAAATACCAGAGTTTGTAGCTGATGCGGCAGAGGTAAGCACAACAAAGTTGACGATACCTGCTGCTGCGGTAATACCAACTGCTGTAAATACGGCCACAAATGGGCTGGCTGCAGGGTTAACGGCTGTCCATGGGTAAATACTCATGATGATGGCCAAGGAACCAATATAGAACAAAATAATACGCAAAGGAATATTATTGATGGCCATTGGAATAACCTTTTCAGGGTTTTCAGTTTCACCTGCTGTCAAACCTACAAGTTCAATGCCGGTGAATGCAAATACAACCATTTGGAAGGATAAGATAAAGCCCATCGTTCCATTTGGGAACCATCCGCCGTAATTCCATAAATTACTAAAGGCGGCAGCTACACCAGCATCGGTACTAAATCCAGAGAAAATCATGATTAAGCCGATGATGATAAGGGACACAATGGCAATAACCTTGATCATGGCAAACCAGAATTCCATTTCACCAAAGTGCTTTACGGCTGTTAAGTTCATGAGTAATAGAGCTATTAAGACGACGAGGGCTGGGACCCATTGCGGTAGCCATGGTATCCAGTATTGCATATACAGTCCGACGGCCGTTAAATCGGCCATGGCTAGTGATAGCCAACAGAACCAATATGTCCACCCTGTGATGAACGCAGCGCGATCACCTAGATAATCCTCTACAAAATCGATAAAGGAATGATGATTAAGATTAGATAATAATAATTCCCCTAACGCTCTCATTACAAAGAAACATATAAGACCAGTAATGAGATAAGCAAAAAGAATGGATGGACCTGCCAAATGGATGGCCCGACCGGAACCTAAGAATAAGCCTGTACCAATGGCACCGCCGATGGCGAGCAATTGTACGTGGCGATTCTTAAGGCCCCGCTCTAACTGATTCGTATCAGACATAGTAAAGACCTCTTTTCTACAAACTACCTATAAATACAAAAAAAGCCATGGATGACCATAACTTTCATAATCTATAGAATATATAAAACTATTTTTCTTATAATACAGTATCTATTATAAAAAGTCAAATGTATTTTTACAGTAGACACATCCTGTGAATAGTATTATTAACATACGAATAAAAGAAAGCGTATTCATACTTTTAAAAGCATACTATGCGTTAAAAGGTTTTCATAATTTGCTATAATAATTGATAGATTATCTTTTACGTAAAGTCGTGGAGGTTATTATGAGACGACAAGACAGAAGAGTTACAGATATAGAAGAAATTAAGGGCATTTTAAATAGCACTCGCATCATTCACCTAGGCATGATGGATGGTGACTACCCTTACGTGGTGCCCTTACATTTTGGTTTTGAATTTATAGATGAGGTGCTTTATATCTATGTGCATGGCCATTATGAGGGAAAGAAGTTTGACTTGATTAAAGCAAATCCTCATGTATTTATCGAAATTGATGGCAGTGATGAAGCCCTTGTTTCAGGTGGTGATATTCCTTGTGCATATAGTTCAGTTTATTCCAGTGTGATGGGCCGTGGAGAGGCTACCTATTTAGAGGCTATTGATGAAAAGTCTCATGGCTTACAAGTATTGATGAAACATCAGACAGGTCGTGAGTTTACTTTTACGGAAGCCATGGTAAACTCTGTGGGCGTAGTTCAAATTAAAATTGTCGACTATACGGCCAAAAGACGAAGACAACTTGAACATGATGCTATTATGCCTCCCATTAACTAAATAATGATACAACAATCCTATTGAACTCTATTATGATATAGCGTTCAGTAGGATTTTTTATGCAAAATGAATACAATATAACTCTCTTATTAGGCGAACTTACTTTCAGGAAAGAGTTTATAAAGGTTTTATGAAGTAGCATGAGCAACAGAATAATAATGGTATCATACTATGCTACACGTTATTATGATAATGATGTATTAGAAACTGTATATTGGAAGGAAGGTAAAGAGTATCAAGAACGCAGTGGCCGTTGGGTAAATCATACGATGGTTTTCCGCATGAGCTACTCTATGGATACGGTATGGCCTGAAGAAGATATTCCAAGGGAGTACCATGATGTACAGTGGACTGACTCCACTCCAATAGGTGATGTGCACTATACAGGTGATGTAGATAAGGGTTTAGTACGCAGTGTTACGTGGTATAAGGATGATATGGCGTATTTCTTGTTTTTCCAAGTGCCTGTGAAAGCATCTGAAGCAGACTTTTATAGAAATCATGTAGTACCTTTAAAAAATATCGATCCAAGTCGTACAGACTTAATTGGTGTAAAAACAATTGGGTAACACTCAATAATAAGAATGTATAGTACAATTTTTGATATTATAGAGCATTAGTATTTTGCAAAAACTGTACATAATAAAAAGGACCTATCTCCTAGATATTAAAATATGAACCGATCCCTAATGTTAGGCCAAAAATCTTAATGTTAAGGAGGTCGGTTTTTCTATGGCAAAATATAGCCTTACATTTAAATTAAAAGTCGTTACCGCATATTTAAATGGCGAGGGTGGATATAAGTCTTTAGCTAAGAAATACGGTGTAAAAGAGTGCAAGTCAAGTTCTGTTGATTAATGTATTTAAAGAATTTGGCAAAAGATGGTTTGTGTCGAAAGCAAAAATAATACAAGATATACTTCAGAATTTAAGCTAGCTGTGGTAAAGTCATACTTAACTAGTGAACTATCATATCGGCAAATTGCATTTCAATATGGTCTAAATAATGCTCCATTAATAGCTCGTTGGAAATCGGAGTTTATTAAATATGGGACCAATGCTTTTGTCGAACGACCGAAAGGACGAATACCTACTATGAGACGGACAGATGAAAAAGCAAAGATTACCACATATACTAAATCACGTAGCCAAAAAGCAGAAAAAGAATTAACACCAGAGCAAGCTCGTATTTTTAGAATTAGAAAAACAATTACGCTATGCTCAAATAGAGAACGCTCTATTTAAAAAGAATTGAGGAGATTGCGCATCGAGGACGCTCGAAAAATGAAAGAGCAGCAAGAATCATTAGCAGTCTCCGAAGAGAATTCAAACTAACTGAGATTCTTGCTGCCTTACGTTTCCCAAAAGCAACATATATGTACTGGCAACAGCGCTTTGATCGAGTAGATCCAGATCTACAAATACGAATAGCTATTGAAGATATTCGTAAAGACCATCCCCACTATGGATATAGAAGGTTGTTACCCTTGTTACAATCACGAGGTATTGTTGTTAATAAGAAACGATTGCAAACGAATTATGCAAAAGTTCAATTTGCAAGTACAGCATTTTCCCGTAAGAGCCGAAAATATAACTCATATAAAGGCGTTAAAGGACGGATTGCACCTAATCGCATTAAGCGTAGATTCCATTGTAGTCAACCACATCAAAAAATTACTACAGATACAACTGAATTTAAGTATTATGAACTAGATGCAAATGGTGCTTTGAAAGTCAGAAAACTATACTTAGATCCATTTATGGATTATTGAACTGGCTAAGTCCAGTTGATTATCGTTTAGTTATTACTGCAAGCATAAAAAATTCCGAGCAACCAGTTTTGGTTACTCGGAATAAAAAGTCTAACTTTTTGGGGTCACTACAGACTCTTTAACTAAAAATAGCCATAGAAAAATAGAGGTACCTCACATAGCACCCCACGAATAAATCCGTGAGTGCTGTATGATATATCCCATCGCCCTATAGCTAATCAGGCTCTGTGATAATTTAGTTGTGCAGGCCGATTATTAATCAGTCACTGCTTAGTAAGTGAGTTTTCTAAAACCCACCCCTTAATTTGCAAAGTACTATTTATAAAAGAGTTACTTGTCCTTTTAGGCACCTACCTGCCTTTTTTGGTTTGTGCTAGTGCACTACCAGCTACAGACTTTGCTTTACTTCCATAACGACCATCTCTAAGAATTGAACTTGCTTTAGAAGCAACTCGTTTAGAAGTCTGTTTTGAATTCTTTGCCATTTAAATCACCTCCTTATATTTAGATGATAAGTTATAAGTTTGTTACTCTACAGACATTAAAAATATCCCTTTATTAGTTATAAAATCTTTGTTTTCAACATTTTCCAAATCAACATATAACGAGTTTTTTTATAGTCCGCTTGTTCTCTGGTCTAAACCAATATTATTTTTTCGTTTATGATGCTTTTTTTCACGTAATTTAAACTCCTGTAGATTTTTGTGAGCGAAGGTAAATATTACAATCTTCTATAGAATCTTTATAATGGGTAGTATATAAAAACTTATATGCTCCATCTTGTTTTGTTGCTTTTGGAACTATTCCAGCTTTTTCGAATGAGTTCCTCTGTAATCCACGGATGTAAATGAAGGCCAATACAAAGAGCTGTAACAGTTTTTAAGTTTTTTTCTTTTTCCTCTTTTTGTCTATATTGCTTAATTGTGCTTAAACTTATCCATGATACTTCAGAAAGAAGTTCTTCTGTATATCCTTTCTTTTCCATAATGTATTTTAATGACCCTGAAAAAAACTACCTGGCATTTCATTTATAATTTTATTTAAGTGCTCAATTTCATTAAATATTTTTGAGGATTCTTCTTTCTGTTTTTCAAAACTTTGTACACCATTTTTCTATCCCATCTCTCTAAAAACTCGAAGCCTTTTAAAAGTATATCTAGGTTACAAGAGATACTAGTGTTTGTAATCTGAATCATAGTATCCTCTTCTTCGTATTGCACCCTCAATGCAACACGAAGACAAGTTCCTTTTGCTAATTTAGTAAGATGCTTTGTTTTAGGCGTAATAAATTTAGGCAAATTAACAACTAAATGATTATCAATTATTTTTACAACATCAAGATCTAAAAGAATAGCTAATCGAGGTTCTTTAGAATACACATCAAGAATTTCTATCACTAAGCCTATATTTTTATTAATAATCTATTTTTTTCCCTTTCATATTACGCCTTCCTTAACAAATATCTAACTTAATTGATTTCACCCTCGATTCGTACATGTTCTCTAATCTCATTCTTAAGCTGAACATTATAATATACAAATCCCTTTTGCTGAAGTTGTTGAGTAACTTCATTATAAATCGGTGCTTTCCCATCAGGATCACGTATCGTAATCAATATACAAAAATCCTGTTCTAGTATTTCGCCAGTATCTCTAGCTTCCCTCTCAACGGCCTCTCTAAACAGACCTTCCACTTTCATGTACCATTGCTTAGAACCATCAAGATAATCTCTTTTGTTTGCATCTGTCATTTCATCTAAATCGACAGCATATTTTTATTGGATAAAATTTCTGTCCTAACTTAAGCAAAAGTTCTTTCTGTGCCAAAAATTTACACCCTCAAGCACATCAAAAACCTTTTTGCTATACAAACTATCTTTCATTAGGTTCTCTGCATTTTTAGCACCATAAGGATTCCTAATATTCCTCTTATTAGTATCTCTCTCTGGATGCCATCCATTGTTCCAAAAAGCAACATTAATATTTGATTGGCAATATTCTGGTCCTTCTCCGCTCTCAAAAATAGGAGAACTTACCATTGTTAAAGTTATCTGCCCATGATATTTCCCATCCTCGCCTATTAAACAATCTGGAAAAAGGAAAATCTAATACATCAATAAACATTCCCCTTTGAAGTTTATCACGTAACACGAGAGTAATTTCAGTCTCTGAGTTATATAATATATCACTGGTTCCATTAGGCATTCCAAATCCCATGAATTTCTTTTTATCTGCCATTTTCATTTTTGCACCAGCTGGATAGCCAGCATTATGAATCATAAGTGCTTTGATTAATAGTGGATCAAAGTCTCCATCTAAAAGGTGGTTTAGTTCTGCGGCAATTCGAGCAATCCAAGGAGTAGAAAAACTTGTCCCTGGAGCTTGTGAAGGATTCCCCATAGTGTCAAAAGTTTTTACTCCTGTAGTTGTTATGTTCCCATTAGGCAATACTCCTGCATTTCCACCATAAGCAACTAAATCGGGTTTAATAATATGTGATGGGCCAGGGCCAGTTCTAGTAAAAGGAGAAGGCATACCAACATCTGCAAAATCGTACTTCCCCTTTTCCTGTGCTATAGAACCCACAACAAGTGAACGCACAGAATCAGCCATTTTAGCAATTCGTTCGTTCTGTAAATTGACAAAAGCAACACTATTTCCTGCTGATTTAATTATTAGAACATTATTTTCATCTGCAATATTATCTAATGCCATACCATACTCAGAAAATGTATCTAAAGCACTCTCTTCCGAAGTTCCTGCCGACATGGTCCATATTTTAATGTCCTTATGACGTTCAATTGCATCTCTAACGTTATCTAACATATCTTCTGGATAAACTTTTTCTTTACTTAAATCAGGTAATATTGTCGCTTCAAGCATCATTACGCCTTTAGTAGTTGTATTATTTTCACCATTAAGTTCATCGCTGTACTCTAAAAACAGATGCAAACCATAGAACCATGGCTTTTTGTCTAGCATATGACTTTTCATAATAAATCTCCGATTTAGGAAGTATCCATGGTGATAAATATCTATTCTTTTTTCAATTCCACTATCTAACACTCCGACAATAGGGTAATTTTTCTCCATCAATTGGAGCTTTTATAGTAGGAATATAATTATTATTTAAGCAATCCAAATCTGCCGTTATAGGTTTTTGCTTCTTCAATAGAAAAACTCCTTCAAAATTTTGAAGTAATTTCATTTGTTCAATACCATCAAGAGTAACACGATATAAGTTCATGTCTTCTGAATACCTAGTTTTCTATTGATTGTAATATTATTTAGCTCACACTGATTTTTTTAAATAACTTTTTGTGCTAATCTGTTGTTATTTTCATTTTGATAATTAATTAAAGTTACTCTATATGAAGTGTTTTCTGGATTATAACCTACACACGCTGATGTGAATGTTTCTATATTAGCTATGGAAGAAATAAGTTTTTGATGATGAAACAGTATCCTGTAAAGCTTTATTAAGATTATCAAGAAGCTCATCTGTTGTCACAAGAGACAGTATTTTTTTCTTGTTTCTAATTTCAGATTTATTATTTTCAGTTTCATCCATAGGTTCTATTTCATGATTCGGAGCTATTCCAATTACATTTAGACGCTTATCACTATTTAACAAATCAACCACTTGTTTTCTATGACTTTTTGCTAATGCATCTTCTGTCATTTCTGTTGAAATAACCATTGGTAGAGTATGATTTTCTTCCTTATATTTTTCGAATTTCAAAGAAATATTAGTAGTATTTTCAATAAGGTGCTTTTGAATGAGATGTAAGCTCTTCATCTTTTAACACCCACTTAGGTAGTTTTTCCCACCACCAGGTTCAGTTAATTGCTCATCAATTTTTTCTTTTTCAAAAATTTAATTGGAAGTAGCTTATCCATTACTTAATCACACACTTTCCTAGATAATTTCTAACTTGTCTTCAGATATATTGAAATATCTTGCAATCTGCTTCTGAGAGCTCCCATTCTCATTCATAAACTTTATAATTTCTTCTGGCTATAATTTCCATGATTCTTGAAAAAGAATATCTCCGCTAAATAATCACAACTCTCTATTTCTGTCTTCTTTTTAAGATAACTTTTTTTAGCATGTTTTGAACAACATCCTTTATATCTGAGTACGACATTCCACTAAATCCGTTTACAATCATATTCCATTGAGGTTCAGTGATACTGTTTAAATCTGCCACCTTTGGAAATTGTTCTAGATATCTACGTATCTCCTCAGATTCAGGAGCTGGGAGTTTAATTATAGTTTGAAATCTTCTCCACACTGCTGAGTCAAGCATTTGTGGATGATTTGTAGCTGCAATTAATATTCCGTCCTGCGAAAAAAATCATCAATATTTTTGTAGTAAGCTATTTACTACTCTTTTTCAATTCTCCCAGCTCATGAGCATCATCTCTAGCCTTAGCGATAGCATCAAATTCATCAAGAAACAGAATACAAGGTTGTTGTTTTGCAAAAATCAAATATCCTATGAATATTTTTCGCCGTATTTCCTAATAGAGATGATATCAAAGTATCAAAACGAGCTGTTATAAGTGGCATTTTTAATTCCGAGGCAAGATATTTAGCTGCACTGGTTTTTCCACATCCAGGAGGCCCATATAATAACAGGGTCGTTCTTATTTCGAGTCCCTACGGACATCATTTCATTTTTATTTTTTATTGTTTCGATAAAATCATTCAAAGTATTCTGTACCGAACTTTGTAAAAATAATGTTATCTGTGTAGGTGAATAATCAATTTCTGCGATATCAAGTCTACTTTCTTGATCGACAGGAAGTATAGTAAATGCATCTGCAGTTGATAATCCATCTCCTATTTTATCTAAAAACAGCTAAAACACGATTACCAGCACGCTTATTCCCATCCTCAGTAAGTTTTTTTGAGCAAGTAATCTAGAATAGCTGGCAACTTTAGCAGTATCTTTTTTTCATACCAGCTTCAATAATTTTAGTAATTTCTGTATAGTACATAGCTCTCTCCTTTCCGTGATCATATTTTACCATATAATCGTATCATTTTCAATAATATCGTATCAATGAACCGATATTTGTATCATTCATATCGTTATTCGTATTTCATAATAATTTTTTACGCATTTACGGTGGATTTACATTTACCATAACTTTTACCTTTTTCTCATATAAATTTTCTTTTTGCAAATTTTTTTCTTTGACCTCATCTACACTCAGATGATATATGTGTAAATAATATTTTTGAATCCCCTATTTTAATGTGAGGTTACTTATGAAATTGTTATAACAAATTATGGAAGTTGTTCATTGATAAAGGCTGGAATAAGTCTAGATTGCGTGAGGAAGCTGGTATCAGTTCATCATCAATGGCTGTTAACCAACTGTGGAAATGTCACTACGGAAGTTTTTAATTAAAATATGTAGAGTTTTAGACTGCATGATATTAGTGATATTGCTGAGATAGTAAAGAAGTAGAAAAATGAGAAAGATACGAAAACCAAAAATTACCACCACTTCTTGATTGAAAAATCAGCAAAAACTGGACAAACTAGAGGAGCAGATGATGATGTTATTCTACCAAAAATAGGGTTAACAGATGCAATACTGTTCTTATTCCCTTCCACCAATGGAAAGTAAATCATGAACTTAGGGATTTTTCAAAAATTTGAAAAAGGGGGTTATTGTACTTGTAAATCTAGAAGATTATTTTACAAATGAAAATCCAGAAAAATCATTATTTTCCTAGATTTAGAATTAGGCACCAATGCTCTAATTTTTATGAAACGAGAACTGAATGGACAGCCTTTTCACCATTACCATCTTGGTCAATTGCGACTCACGAACTGCTCCACTAGGTGGTGAATATGTAGCAAGGGTTCCCGCAACTACTGCAACTGAAAATTCAAAAATTAATCTTTGTTTTTCATCAAGTAGCCCCAAAGGAGCTGGAATTAGGTTATATGAGTATGCTAGTTCTGAAACAATCAAAGAATGTAGAATACAGCTTGAGGCTATTTATTGGCATTGCTATGACACAATTGAAGCTGCTATAGAATTTGGAATGTCTCGTGAAGACGCTGAAAAGAAAGGAATTATGCATAGAAGAGGCAAATAGCCTAGGCTTATTAGATTACGACAAACTTCACGAAAAACGAATATTAAGTAAAGATAAGATTACAATATGCCTACTGTGTTAAAAACTATCAGGAAGAGGATTTTATAATAGATTAGCACAAGCTGAAGGGCGTGAAGTTCCAGATCTCACTGTAACTGAGATTAATTTATTTCATATAGATGAATTAAAATATGGACAATATAACCATAGACAGTACAATCTAGGATGGGGACATCATCATTGTAATGTAGTTGTTAAAGATTCAGTATCTATCCTACTTTGAAATGGATGAGTGAATCAATTCCGGATACAATATATAACTAAAGGGGCTGTAACAGAATGCGGTTTTACCGCATTCTAGTTGCAACCCCTTTAAAATATAAGAAATACCCAGAAACTTAGATTTGAAAAATGAACTGACCCCTTAATGTTAGACCAAAAATCTTAATGTTAAGGAGGTCGGTTTTTCTATGGCAAAATATAGCCTTACGTTTAAATTAAAGGTTGTTACCGCATATTTAAATGGCGAGGGTGGATATAAGTCTTTAGCTAAGAAATACGGTGTAAAGAGTGCAAGTCAAGTTCTGTGTTGGATTAATGTATTTAAAGAATTTGGGAAAGATGGTTTGTGTCGAAAGCAAAATAATACAAAATATACTTCAGAATTTAAGTTAGCTGTGGTAGAGTCATACTTAACTAGTGAATTATCGTATCGGCAAATTGCATTTCAATATGGTCTAAATAATCCTTCATTAGTAACTCGTTGGAAATTGGAGTTTATGAAATATGGGGCCAATGCTTTTGTCGAGCGACCGAAAGGACGAGTACCTACTATGAGACGGACAGATGAAAAAGCAAAGATTACCACACATACTAAATCACGTAGCCAAAAGCAGAAAAAAGAATTAACACCAGAGCAAGCTCGTATTTTAGAATTAGAAAAACAATTACGCTATGCCCAAATAGAGAACGCCTATTTAAAAGAATTGAGGAGATTGCGCCTCGAGGACGCTCGAAAAATGAAAGAGCAGCAAGAATCATTAGCAGTCTCCGAAGAGAATTCAAACTAACTGAGATTCTTGCTGCCTTACATTTTCCCAAAGCAACATATATGTACTGGCAACAGTGCTTTGACCGAGTAGATCCAGATCTACAAATACGAATAGCTATTGAAGATATTCGTAAAGACCATCCCCACTATGGATATAGACGGTTGTTACCCTTGTTACAATCACGAGGTATTGTTATTAATAAAAAACGATTACAACGAATTATGCAAAAGTTTAATTTGCAAGTAATAGCATTTTCCCGTAAGAGCCGAAAAATATAACTCATATAAAGGCGTTAAAGGGACGGATTGCACCTAATCGCATTAAGCGTAGATTCCATTGCAGTCAACGCACATCAAAAATTACTACAGATACAACTGAATTTAAAGTATTATGAAACTAGATGCAAATGGTGCTTTGAAAAGTCAGAAAACTATACTTAAATCCATTTATGGATTTATATAATCTTGAGATTATCAGTTTTAGTATAAGTCCCATATCATCAGCTGAGTCTATACTTTCAGCACAACAACAAGCGATTGAAAAAGACTGCTGATGCTAAGTATCGGCGGACATTTCATTCTGACTGTGGTTGGGGTTACCAAATGAAAAGCGTATCAATATAATTTAAAAAGTGCATAATATATTCCAAAGTATGTCTCAGAAAAGGCAATTGTCTCGACAATTCACCAATGGAAAATTTCTTTGCCATCTTAAAACAAGAGATGTATTATGGCAATACCTTTTCATAGCTATGATGAGTTAAAAGTGGCGATTGAAAACTATATTATGTATTACAATACTAAACGAATTAAGGAGAAAATTGAACTGGCTAAGTCCAGTTGACTATCGTTTAGCTACTACTGCAAAGATAAAAATTCCGAGCAACCAGTTTTGGTTACTCGGAATAAAAAGTGGCTCTCTGTCAAATGTTGGGGTATTCACCCCTACGAGTCTCTTTTGGCACCAATCATAGTTATGGTTGGTGCCATTCTTTTTGCTCAAAAGTAGAATACGTACTCTAAATCTACCAAAGTGGCGAAGTCCATAGCTTATCCGTTTTAATACTTTAATTTTTGTTGTTAGTTCCTTCTGTGTATCCATTAGAATATGGAAGTAAGAATGCATTAGTTAATTGCGTCATCCATGCAGGAAAATGATGTAAAGAAGTTATTAAATCATTTAAGCCAGATGCTTTTTACTAATTCCAACCAATGCGTTAAATGTGCAGCTATTCTTTTGTTTACCATAGATTGAAAAGATTTTTTTCTAAAAGAAAGTTTTAAAGCATATGCTTTTTCGTAAATCATCAGATATTCTGAGTATTTCACATAGTTTAATATGTTCGGCTTCCGTTAAATGGTCTGGATGCTTCATTAGTACACGTCGATTCTGTTTTTAACATACGTGAATAAGCAGCCAGTTTATGTTGCTCACGCTTTCAACTCGCTCTACCGCCCAATCTACAAGTCGACATACATGGTATCGATCACAGATAATATGCGCATGGGAAATAGCGCTCCATGATGCGCTTAAATTGTATGGACATATCCATTACAATAAACTTAACTTGTAGGCGATCCTTATGTTTAAATGATGCAAAAATAGTGGATTAATGCTTGCGTATCACGTTTCGGTAAAATATCTAATATTTCATGTGTATCTGGATTAGTTAAATTAACTTGGTATTGGTAGCCTTCTGCATTTCCTTTTAAACTCATCAATACCAATCACAGTGGGTAAGGTCTTGAGCTTAGGTATAGTGATCATAGAGCAACAACGTAATACTGTAGTAATAGATGTATCACACTCGTTAGCAATAGCTGTATAGGTTACACTTTCAGTAAGTTTATCAAATAGCATTCTAATATTAGTTACACTTAGTTGCATATGTTTTCGTACAAATGGATTACTTTTCAGCAAAAAGGAATGACTACAATGTGGGACAAATATATCGACGTTGTCTGTATTTTTTCCAATTAGTGGACCCTCGTTGTACTTTTTCCAAACTTTACAGTACGTATGTGGTAGTCCTTAATATGTTTTGTAGACTCTCCACACTTTGGGACAAATATGTGATGTTACTGGTAACTCTATCTCAAAAAAACAAATGTCCCATTCTAATTCATAGCTATTTGTAATATATTCTTGTTTTCACATTATGTAAAAAAATTCAGTATAATCAGTAGTAGGCATATAAGCTCACATCCTTTCTTTAGGGACTTTTAGACACTTTTATTGTAAAGCATGTGAGCCTTGTATGCTTATTTTTTTGTAAAAAAATAATGTTGGAAGTGACACCGTAGTGGTGTCACCCCAACATTTATTATAGAGCCTAAAAAGTCTAACTTTTTGGGGTCACTACAATAATATCTTTAGAGATAGGTTCTTTTTAGTATATGTAATTTACTACATTTTGTATTTAGCGTATTAGTGGTTATAGCAATCAAATGTTAGCTTTCATTAATAGCTTAATTATGAGCATACGTTAATTAGAAGAATACGTAGCGGATGATAACGAGTAGT